>JAEEGK010002725.1_pt1 | contig 44328 bp, 42 predicted proteins | sample 8958771 | NCBI WGS metagenome assembly JAEEGK01 (sample SAMN16246547, study PRJNA631951) | gut metagenome | biome: gut microbiome; feature: rumen; material: SC-attached | host: Bos | place: Iran: Karaj | collected 2018-10
ATGGATTTATCAGCACTATCTTTGGTAATCAGCCCGAAGACCGGTGAAGAGATGAGTATTGCCTCCCTCGCAGTACCCGCAGGTGTCCCTCTCTATGACATTCTGACAGTTGTCAGCGGTGTATTCTGGACGGTAACCTATATACTCATCATCTACCACGGCTTCAAGCACAAGACCTCAGGCATGCCCCTTCTTGTTCTCGGCCTCAACTGGGCATGGGAATTCATATTCGCATTCCTCGGCGCTCCCCTTGTCCGCGCAGGCAGCATGCTTGACCTCACGGCACAGACCCCCGTACAGCGTATAGTAAACGGATTCTGGTTCTTCTTCGACTGTGTAATCCTCTACCTGAAGTTCAAATACGGCAGGGACGAGTTCGAGGCCTCCATGCCTCACGCTCCGAAGAAGCTCTTCTACCCGCAGCTCTGCTTCATCCTCTTCTGTTCCGTTTGCGCGGTAATGTTCAGCGTAAACGAATGGGGTGACCACAACGGTGTCTATGCAGCCTACCTGCAGAACATCTTCATCTCATCACTCTTCATCCCCATGCTCTACAGAAAAGGCAGCGGCGCGGGCCAGTCAATGTACATTGCGATATTCAAATGCCTCGGCACGGTGGCTCCGGGTCTCATGGGCGCCCTCGTAATGATCCGCGAATACGGCTGCAACTGGAAAATCTTCGTTGACTTCCAGTTCATGCCTCTCATGAAGTTCCTCATTGAGGCCTGCCTCGTATTCGACATCGTTTACATCATCGCCCTCTACAACATGCTCAAGAACCACGACCACGTCAATCCCTGGACCAGAAAACCTCTTCCGGGCTACAAGTGGGCAGACGGCGACACAATGCACATAACCGCAGTTCCCGTAAGCGAATAAAACAGACAATAAAAAAACCCGCTCATACGAGCGGGTTTTCTTTTTACTCTTTATTCTACGTTCTTCTTGAGGGTCTCAAGGCAGTCATAGAGTTCCTTGGGAACTGTGTTGCCGAGAGAGGCGTAGAATTCTTCAATGCCCTTGGCCTCTTCCTGCCAGAGTGACTTGTCGACGTTGAGCATTTCCTTCAGGCGGTTGATGTCAACTTCGCCCTCGAGGCCTTCAAGGTTGATGTCCTCGGGTTTCGGCATGAAACCGATGGGAGTCTCGTCAGCTTCAACTTCGCCGTCGCAGCGCTTGATGATCCACTCAAGTACGCGGAGGTTGTCGCCGAAGCCCGGCCACATGAAGTTGCCCTCGTCGTCCTTACGGAACCAGTTTACGTTGAAGATCTTGGGAGCCTTGTCGGGATCAAGAGTCTTGCCGATGTCGAGCCAGTGCTGGAAGTATGTACCGCAGTCATAACCGATGAACGGACGCATGGCCATGGGGTCACGGCGGACAACACCTACTGCGCCTGTGGCGGCAGCTGTTGTCTCGGAAGAGAGAACGGAACCGATGAATACACCGTGGTTCCAGTCACGTGACTGATATACGAGCGGAGCGAGCTTTGCGCGGCGTCCGCCGAATACGAATGCGGAGATCGGAACACCATTCGGGTTCTCGAATTCAGGTGAAAGGCAGGGGCAGTTTACTGCGGGAGCAGTGAAACGGGAGTTCGGGTTTGCGCCCGGTCTGTCTGTGTCGACAGCTCCGTTCCAGGGATTGCCTTTCCAGTCGAGAGCATTCGTCGGAGGGTTCTTGTCGAGACCTTCCCACCATACGGTGTTGTTGTCGAGGTTGTGGCATACGTTTGTGAAGATGGTGCCGCGCTTTGTGGAAGCGAGAGCGTTCGGGTTGGACTTGTCGTTTGTACCCGGAGCAACACCGAAGAAGCCGTTTTCAGGGTTGATGGCATAGAGTCTGCCGTCTGCGCCCTTGCGGATCCAGGAGATGTCGTCGCCTACGCACCATACTTTATAGCCCTTGGACTTGTAGCCCTCGGGAGGAATGAGCATTGCAAGGTTTGTCTTGCCGCAGGCTGAAGGGAATGCTGCGCAGACATACTTTGTCTCGCCCTTCGGATTCTCGATACCGAGGATGAGCATGTGCTCAGCCTGCCAGCCCTCGTTCTTTGCCTGATAGGAGGCAATACGGAGAGCGAAGCACTTCTTGCCGAGAAGAACGTTTCCGCCGTAACCGGAGTTTACGGAGTAGATGGCGTTGTCCTGCGGGAACTGAACGATGTATCGCTTCTCTTCGTCGATGTCACACTTTGCATGTGTGCCGCGTACCCAGTCGTCGGAATCACCGAGAGCCTCGAGTACCTTTGTGCCGACTCTGGTCATGATGGCCATGTTGGCTACGACGTAGATTGAGTCTGTAATCTCAATACCGATTTTTGCAAGAGGTGAACCGATGGGGCCCATTGAATAAGGGATGATGTACATTGTACGGCCCTTGTAACTGTCTCTTGCGATATCGTCGAGCATCTTGTATGTCTCGGCGGGATCCATCCAGTTGTTGAGCGGACCTGCCTCCTCTTTTGTCGGAGTGCAGATGAATGTACGTGCCTCTACACGAGCGACGTCGTTTACTGCCGTTCTGTGAAGATAGCACTCGGGAAGAAGCTCTTCGTTGAGCTTATAGAGTTCGCCTGTTTCGCAGGCTTCAGCCTTGAGAGCATCAAGCTGAGCCTTGTCTCCGGTAATCCAGACAATCTTGTCGGGATTGAGGAGGGCAATACGCTCATCGAGCCAGGCGTTTACGGTCGGGTTTGTTGTAAGTCTTTCCATTGCAAGCTCCTTTTTTTAAAATGGTTACAATATTCGTTTACAAAAATAATTTTCGCATAGAACGTTTTCATTTTCAAGTTAAATTTTTAACAATCTTACATTTTCGGCACTTTATACAACTCTTCATTTTTATTCCGATTTGTTGTATAATTTTTGCCAAGGTGATTTTATGTTTTTATCCGTAGTGGTACCCTGCTTCAACGAGGCGGACAATGTTCTCCCTCTTTATGAGAAGGTGTGCTCGACATTAGAAAACAAAGCAGACGATTTTGAATTCGTCTTCATCAATGACGGTTCAAAGGATGAGACCCTCGCAAATCTGAAATCGATTTGCGACTCTTCTTCTCATCCTATCAAAGTCATAAATCTTTCAAGGAACTTCGGCAAGGAGGCGGCTATCTATGCCGGCCTCGAACATGCCGAAGGTGACCTCATAAGCCTGATTGACGCGGACCTTCAGCAGGATCCCGCTTATATTGTAAAGATGGTTGACTACCTGAATGAGAATCCGGACTGCGATTGCGTCGCGGCATATCAGGAGGAGCGCCGTGAAGGCGCATTCCGCGCCTTCTGCAAGAGGCGGTTCTACCGCCTCATCAACAAACTCTCGGACACGGAGTTTGTTGACGGCGCTTCGGACTTCCGCACTTTCCGCGCATCGATGAAAGACGCAATCCTTGAGATGAGCGAGTATCACCGCTTCTCAAAAGGCATCTTCTCATGGGTGGGCTTCAATACATATTACATGCCCTATGAGGCAGAGGAGCGTCTTTCCGGCACCACCAAGTGGTCTTTCGGAAAGCTCTGCAAATATGCAATGGACGGTATTGTCGCCTTCACGACAGTGCCCCTTAAGATCTCCACCTGGGTGGGCTGTCTCACATCTCTCGGCGCGCTTATCTACATCATCGCCGTCATTATTGAGAAGTTCGCCTACGGTATCGATGTCCCCGGCTATGCCACCATCGTCATACTCATCCTCTTCCTCGGAGGACTCCAGCTTTTAGCCCTCGGTATCAACGGCGAGTATCTCGCCAAAACATACATACAGTCAAAGCACAGACCCGTCTATATTGCAAAAGAAGTACTCAGCAACAAAAAATAAAAGAAGCCGTCCGGAGCCGGACGGCTTTTCTTATTCCCCGAATGCCTCGCGGACGGCTTCGGCGCGTCTCGCGTCGCGGATCTGCCGGTCAAGGCTCCGGCCGTATTCCACATTGAGCGTTGCGGGCTGCATGGTGAAGATGAGTTCGTTTAAGTTCTCATTCTTCACTTTTATTTCGCCCTCCGCAACGCCTATCTTTACGACGGCCATCGCCTCCATGAATTCGCCGAAGGAGATGACGCGCGCGTTTTTCAGCGTGCCGTATGAGCGCCAGAGAATATCCTGGAATTTCAGGTTCTCCATGAGTTCCTTACGAAGCGCCCTCTCCTGCTCGATTACGGAGAGCGAGATTGACTTCAGGTTCTCGATTGCGGCCTGCTCGGATATGCCGAGTGTGACCTGGTTTGAGAGCTGGAAGAGACTGCCGACGGGATTGTCGGCTTCTCCGTATGCTCCTGTCAGCACGAGGCCGAGTTTTGCAACCGTTGCAGAGAGTCTGCCTATCTGGCCGCGCATGGCGAGTGCGGGAAGCTGAAGTGTTACTGAAGCCCGCATCGCCGTACCTATGTTGGTAGGGCACTGGGTGAGATATCCCAGTTTCTTGTCAAAGGCGAACTCAAGTTCCTCGTCGAGGACTGAGTCAAGCGTATTGCTCAGCTCATATGCCTTCTCAAGTTCAAGGCCGGGAAGCAGGGCCTGAATCTTCAGGTGGTCCTCCTCACAGACCATAATGCTTAAGGACTCATCCTCCGTCATTATGAGGGTGCGTCCCTCTGCAAAACTTATGAATTCCGGGCTCACTATTCCCCGCTCCGCGAGTGAAATCTGCAGGTCGCGGCCCACTTCATTCATAGGCGTGGAGACGAATTTGCCCGGGAGTTTCTCATCTAAAACCTCATCGATTTTATCGGCAATCTCATACTTTTCATCGGGCGTGAGTTTTACTGTAAAGTTATATCCCTTTACATTTCTCGCTATCGCCACTTTTGTTCCGATTGCCACATCGTTTTCAGCGCCGGAAAGCAGGTACCATTTTGACATTATTTTGTACCTCCTTCAATGGCGTTTATCTCGTCACGAAGCTTGGCCGCAAGTTCGAAATTCTGCGTATCCACGGCCTCCTTGAGTTCGTTCTTAAGTTTTGTCAGCGTGTCCTCAAGTTTCGGAGACTCGGCAGCCGTTATCTGCGCGACTCCCGATTTTCCGACGTGCGTCGCCCTGCCGTGAATGCGGGACAGCGAGGGCTTCAGTTTCTCATAGAAGACACCGTAGCAGTCCGCACAGCCCATCATACCCGTGCGGACAACCTCCTCAAAACTCGTCCCGCAGGTCGGGCAGCGCTCGCTCCTGTCAACCGTCGGGAGCGCGCGTGTGAACTCCGGGAAGAAATTCTGAAGCATGTTGCTGATGTTAAAACCGAATCCGGAGAACATGTTGGCATAGCCGAGATGCTCCGCGCAGTTGTAGCACAGATGGATCTCAGTGGCCTCGCCGTTGACTATTCTTTTTATGTGGGTTGTAGCCTCTGCGCTGCCGCAGTTCTGGCAAAGCATACACATGCCTCCTTCAACCCTTTTATTATCATCCAATCGCGATTTTTCGTCAACACCCTATTGCCGCGGTTGTGAAAATAAAGACAATGTTTAGCCCGCTTTCTTATTGAAATGTAATGTTAAAAAGTGTAATATATCTTGGTAGTTATCGCGCGTATTTATTACTTTATTATTAAGCAGTTGGAGTGAGCATCATGTCTGATAAGAAGAAAAAACTTGTCACGGTCATTGCTGTCATCACTTTGGCTGTTTTGCTTATTGTGGTCGCCATGATTTTAAGAAACAAAAACAAGCTCGAGAACCCCGTCAAGAACACGACCATCGGTATGGGTACCATAGTCGAGCAGACCTTCTTCAGCACTGACAAGGCCGCTGCCAAAAAGGCCGTCACCGACACGACGGATATCATAAACAAGCTGGATGTCTCACGTCTCTCCTGGAGAGAGAAGGGCTCAGATGTCTGGAACATCAACAGCGAGCATTCCGCCTATGTCGACACCTCGACATTTCAGTGCATTGAGCAGTGCTTTGACGTCTCCTCAAAATGCGACGGCGTGTTTGACATCACCGTCGGAAAACTCTCCACCCTGTGGAACATAGGTACGGAGGACGCACGCGTGCCGAGTGACGAGGAGATTGACGAGGCTCTTCCCACAATAAACTACAAGCGCATAGTCCTTCTCCCCGACGACAAGGGTTCATACCTCGTCGAGACGGGCGAGGACCAGATGCTCGATCTCGGCGCCGTCGGCAAGGGACTTGCCTGCGACCGCATCCGTCTCTACCTCGAGACTACGGACATAAAGGGCGCCATCGTCTCAGTCGGCGGTTCGGTACTCGCCTACGGCAAGAACCCCGTCTACAAGGACGGCACCTGGAACATAGGCATCCGCGACCCCTTCATGAACGACGGCAGAATCATGGGCATCTTAAACTGTGAGCCCTGCTGCGTTTCAACTTCGGGCGACTATGAGAAGGTCCTCGAGGCCGACGGAAAGAAGTATCATCACATACTCGACCCGAGAACCGGCTATCCGGCAGTGAGTAACGTCACAAGCGTGACCGTCATAGCTCAATCGGGCACAATAACCGATGCCCTCTCCACCGCGTGTTTCATCCTCGGCTATTCCGACGCATCTCTTGAGCTTCTCAAAGAGTATGACGCCGAAGCCATCTTCATAGACAAGGAAGGCAGAGTTTATCTCACACCGGGAGTTGAAGGAAAGCTCACCATCACAAGCGGAGCTTTCACCATAATCAAAGATGAATCTTAAATTTCTGAAAAAGAACGATGTATTCCTTATCGCGGCACTGCTCATCATCTGCGCCGCTCTGCTTCTGCCGAAGTACTTCAGCAAGCCTGACGCGGCCCTTACGGCAGTGGTAATGGTGGACGGCGAAGTCAAAGACCGCATAGTTTTATCGGAAGTTACTTCCGCATACGAATATACCGCTCCCTGCACCTCACCGGTGAAGCTTTATGTCGCACCGGACGGCGTGAGTTTCATATATTCCGAATGTCCGGACAAGGTCTGCATTCACACCGGCAAGCTGACACGCGCCGGCGACACGGCAGCCTGCGTGCCGAACAAGGTCCTGGTTGTGCTGGAAGGCACAAAGGACAGCGGCGCACCTGACGTCATAACTTATTAGGAGAGCTCTATGGGCAAGACAAACATAAATAAAAAAACGTCCTTTGTCGCCCTGCTCGGAGTGCTCGGCGCAGAGGCGCTCGCGCTCTCATTTCTCGAAAACTTCATTCCGGCCGTACCGGGCCTGCCGCCCGGAGCCAAACCCGGATTTGCAAATATTGTCACAATGTTCACCGCAAGCACAATGGGCTTTCTGCCCGCGCTTGCCATAACGGTGCTCAAAAGCCTCTTCGCTTTTGTCACGCGCGGTGCCACGGCCGGCATGATGAGTTTCGCCGGCGGACTGCTCTCGACGATAGTCATGGTCCTTCTTCTTCGTCTGAAGAAGAACCCCTTCGGTATCGTCGGAGTCTCTGTGGCGTCCGCCACGGCGCACAACGCCGGCCAGCTCGCCGTCGCCTGCCTGCTCTCAGGCACGCCTGCCCTCATCGCAGGCTACGGCCCCCTGCTCCTGCTCTTCGCCGTCATCACCGGCGCAGTCACGGGAGTAATCCTGAAGATTGTCCTTCCCGCTCTGGAGAAGCAATCCGCTAAACTCGGTAAATAGTGCAACCGCACTTTTTATAATTTTCCAATCAAATGGCAGCCGCAGTAGTCGCGCGGCATAAGTCCAATGAGGAGTTGAATGAATGGCAAACGAAAAAATCGAAGGCGTACTTAAGCCGGTGATGAAGGGCCACGGCGGCATTCACGTTTCTCACAACAAGAACACGTCGAAATGCGCAATCGTCCGTATGCCCGCTCCCGCTAAGGTTGTCCTTCCGATGCAGCAGCACATCGGTGCTCCTTGCACTCCGACCGTTGCCGTCGGTGATGAGGTCAAGATAGGCCAGGTCATCGGTGACACGGACGCGTTTGTAAGCACACCCGTTCACGCTACTGTCTCCGGTAAGGTTACCGCAGTAGGACCGGTTAAAGTTGCCAACGGCTCAATGGTACAGGCAGTTACCATTGAATCAGACGGAAAGATGGAGCTTTCCGAAGACATCAAGCCACCGAAGATCGACACAAAGGATGACTTCCTTAAGGCTGTTCGCGCTTCAGGACTTGTAGGTCTCGGCGGAGCCGGCTTCCCGACACACGTAAAGCTCGCATTCAAAGAGGATTCCGGCGTTGACACACTTATCATCAACGCTGCAGAGTGCGAACCTTTCATCACAGTTGACCACAGAGAGTGCATAGACAATTCCTGGGACGTTCTCTCCGGTGTCTACACCGTAAAAGAGATTCTCGGTTTCAAGAATGTCTACATCGCCATTGAAGACAATAAGAGCGATGCATTCACTGAGCTCATGAAAGTTGCGGCGGACAATGCTGATTGGGACGACAGCGTAAAGCTTGTCATGCTCCCGTCACAGTACCCGCAGGGCGCTGAAAAAGTGCTCATCCAGTCAGTCACGGGTCGTCAGGTACCTCCCGGAAAGCTTCCTTCGGATGTAGGCGTTGTTGTTATGAACGTCCAGTCCATCTCTTTCCTCGGCCGTTACCTCAAGACCGGCAAACCGCTGGTTTCCCGCTCACTGACAGTCGACGGTTCGGCAATAGCTGAGCCGAAGAACATCAGAGTGCCCATCGGCACACTCATCTCCGACATCATCGAGTTCTGCGGCGGCTTCAAGGCCGAACCGTACAAGGTAATCGGCGGCGGCCCGATGATGGGTATGGCACTCTATGACATCAACGTACCGCTTCTGAAGAACAACAACGCGGTCCTCGCATTCTCAGCTGACACCATCAAGGTTAAGCCCGAGCGTGCCTGCATCCGCTGCGGACGCTGCGTACAGGCCTGCCCGATGAGCCTCATGCCCACGAAGATCGAGACACGTGCTCATCTCAAGGACGTAGAGGGCTGCCAGGCCGCCGGCGCCATGACTTGTATGGAATGCGGTTCCTGCGCTTTCGCATGTCCTTCAGGCAGACCGCTTGTTCAGTACATGCGTCTTGCGAAGGCAGTAATCAGAGAAGGGAGTGCTAAATAATGGAACTTAATAATAAGCTTACCGTTTCGGCATCCCCTCATGTGAAGTCTGCCGAAACCACCACGGGCATCATGCTCGATGTTATCATCGCGCTCCTTCCCGCAGGTATTGCATCAGTATTCGTATTCGGTATCCGTGCGCTCCTTATAATTGCCGTTGCGGTAATCTCCTGCGTACTCGCCGAATTCCTCTCACGTAAAGCCATGAAGCGCGACCAGACAATCGGCGACCTTTCGGCCGTTGTAACGGGTCTTCTCCTGGCCTACAACCTTCCGTCGACCATTCCCATCTGGCAGGTAGTATTCGGCTCGATAGTCGCTATCGTAGTCGTAAAGCAGATGTTCGGCGGCATAGGCCAGAACTTCGTAAACCCCGCGCTCCTTGCACGTATCGTTTTGATCTCCGCGTTCCCCGCCCGCATGTCAGCAGGCGCGTTCGTCGGAACAAACGTAGTAGGCTGGGATGTTGACGGCGTAACAGGTGCCACCCCCATGGGTCTCATCTCTCTCGCTGACGGCATCAAGGACGGAGCTCCTTCACTTATGCACCTCTTCATAGGTACAACCGCAGGCTGTATCGGTGAAGTTTCCGCACTGGCGCTTCTCCTCGGCGGAATTTACCTTATCATCCGTAAGGTAATCTCCCCCATCATCCCCTGCGTATACATCGGCACAGTCGCCATAATCATGCTCATAGCTTTCGGCGATGTAAACGCCATGCTCTATGAAGTACTCGGCGGCGGCCTTATGATCGGTGCCATCTTCATGGCAACTGACTACACGACAAGCCCCATCACAGACAAGGGCAAGGTTATCTATGCTCTCGGATGTGCGCTTATCACCTGCCTTATCAGACTCTTCGGCAGCCTTCCGGAAGGCGTTTCGTTCTCAATCATCATCATGAACATCCTTGTTCCTCATATTGAGAACGCCACAAAGCCGACCATCTTCGGAACTGTCAAGGAGAAGAAGAGCAAGAAGGAGGTGGCTGAATAATGAAAAAGATGAATGCAAAAGATATTCTCATCCCCGCAGTATCACTCTTCATTATCTGCGTAGTTGCAACAGCCCTCCTCGCTTTGATAAACAGCATTACCAAAGATAAGATCAAGGCTAACACACTTGCAAAAGCCGCAGAGTCCAGACAGTCAGTTCTCGCTGAGGCCAAGGACTTCAACGAAGTTGACATGGACAAGAACGGCACGGTTGACTACTACGAAGGCGTAGACGGCTCAGGCAATGTAATCGGCTACGTATTCGACTGCACCGGTGACTCCACAGGTTACGGCGGAGATGTTTCCGTAACAGTAGGCGTATCCGTTGACGGTGTCATCACAGGCATTCAGCCCGATGACGTTTCCAATGAGACTCCGGGTCTCGGCCAGAACTCAAACAAGAGCACATGGAAGGCTCAGTTTGTCGGCGAGTCCGGTGACCTCACAGTCGTAAAGAGCGACAAGGCCGCTCAGGACGACACAACAGACGGCAAGATCAATGCCATCACAAGTGCGACAATTACATCCAAGGCCGTAACAAGCTCAGTAAATGCCGCCCTTGATATGTATGAAGAGATAGGAGGTAAGAAATAATGGCTGAAAAGAAAACTTTAGGCCAGGAATTCACCAAAGGCCTCCTCAAGGAGAACCCGGTTCTCCGTCTCGTACTCGGTACCTGCCCCACCCTCGCGGTTTCAACCTCAATTGAAAACGCAATCGGCATGGGCGTTGCCGCTATGATGGTTCTCATCTGCTCCAACGTGGTTATTTCCGCGCTCAGAAAGGTAATCCCGAACAAGGTTCGTATCCCCTGCTACATCGTTGTCATTGCAGCGTTCGTAACAATCGTACAGCTTGTTGTAAAAGCTTTTGCTCCGTCCCTGGACGAAGGCCTCGGAATTTACCTTCCCCTTATAGTTGTTAACTGTATCATCCTCGGCCGTGCTGAGGGCTTCGCCAACAAGAACGGCGTTCTCGCCTCCGCTGTTGACGGCGTCGGCATGGGCGTAGGTTTCACAATCGCCCTTACACTCATGGCTGCAATCCGTGAGTTCTTCGGCGCAGGTAACCTTACACTCAAGGTTATCGGTTACGGTACAACACTTCAGGACATCTTCCACCTCGGTGAGACAGACATCCTGACAAAGATCGGTCTCGAACCGATTCTCATCTTCATCCTCGCCCCCGGCGGATTCTTCACATTCGGTCTCCTCATGGCCTGCGCCAACAGGATTGCCGAGTCAAAAGGTAAGCCGAAGGCAGAACTCAAGAGCTGCGAAGACTGCCCGATGGCAGCTGCCTGCACTCTTAAAGCTGACGGAAAGGAGTGTGCTGAATAATGACAATTACAGGTCTCGTAGCAATTTTGCTCGCAGCTATCACTACCAATAACTTCGTACTTTCAAAGTTCCTTGGTATATGCCCTTTCCTCGGTGTTTCAAAGAAAACCGACACGGCTCTCGGCATGTCAGTCGCCGTTATCTTCGTAATGGTACTCGCCGCTGCCGTAACTTATCCGCTTAACGTTCTCCTTGAGAAGAACGATATGGCGTATCTTCAGACGATTGTACAGATTCTCGTTATCGCTTCACTCGTACAGTTTGTTGAGATAGTGCTGAAGAAGTATATCCCGGCTCTCTACAAGTCACTCGGTATCTTCCTTCCCCTTATCACCACAAACTGCGCCGTACTCGGTGTTGTACAGCTCAACGTACAGAGCGGTTACGGTTTCGTAGCATCACTCGTCAACGCTCTCGGTGCCGGCCTCGGATTCATGGTCGCTATGCTCATGTTCTCCGGTATCCGTGAGAGACTCGAAGGAAACGACTTCCCGAAATTCTGGGACGGTCTTCCCATCACACTCGTTGCTGCCGCTATAACAGCCTGCTCCTTCCTCGGATTCACAGGTCTTGTTGAAGGCATCTTCGGAGCATAAGAAAGGCAGGTAATATAATATGTCACCAATTCTTTTGGCTGTAATTATTGTTGCCGCTATGGGTCTTGTGCTCGGTCTCGTACTTGCCATCGCATCAATTGTCATGGCTGTACCCGTAGATGAAAAAGCGGAAGCAATCCAGGAAGTCCTTGCCGGAGCAAACTGCGGCGCCTGCGGATACTCAGGCTGCGCAGGCTATGCTGCCGCCCTCTCACAGGGCGAGTGCACGGACTGTACACTCTGCTCACCCGGCGGTGCTGACTGCGCTGCTGCAGTCGCTGAGATTCTCGGTGTCGCCGCAGGTGAAATGAAACCCATGACCGCAGTTGTCATGTGCCACGGCACACCCGACAAGTGCGGCGATGCAATGAACTACCGCGGCGACATGAGCTGTAAGACTGCAGCTCAGCTGTTCGGCGGACCGAAAGCCTGCAACTACGGTTGTCTCGGTCTCGGCGACTGCGTAAAGGCCTGCCCTTACGGAGCCCTCGACCTCGTTGACGGTATTGCGGTTGTCAACCCGCTCGCATGCAAAGCTTGTAAGATATGCATTAACACATGCCCGAAGGGCATTATCGATCTTGTACCTCTCTATGAGCAGAAGGCAATCAACTTCTGCATGAACAAGGACAAGGGTAACCTCACAAGCAAACAGTGCGCGGTCGGCTGTATCGGTTGTATGAAGTGCGTCAAGGCATGCCCTTCAGAAGCAATCAAAGTCGAGAACAACAACGCAACTGTCGACACCGAAAAGTGCATAGGCTGCGGCGCCTGCGTAGAAGGCTGCCCGAAGAAGTGCCTCGAACTTGTCGCATACGGCTGCGCCAAATAATTCATTCAACAAATATGCCCTCCGACAGCATTGTCGGAGGGCCTTTGTTTTTCCCGTAGCTACGTGCTTTATTTCCAGATTGTTAAAATAGTGAACAATTTTCGCCTTGTTCACTTTATTTTCACAGAAAAGTTTGTCATATTTTTGTCAATCCCGTTGACAGAGGCCCCCTGCAAGACTATAATATTCCTCGTAACTAATATCCTTTGGAGGCAATAAAATGGCAAGAGTTTACAATTTTTCAGCGGGTCCTTCCATGCTCCCCGAGTCAGTCTTAAACAGAGCTGCAGACGAGATGCTCGACTACAACGGCACAGGCGAATCGGTCATGGAGATGTCACACCGCAGCAAAGAGTACGATGCGATTATCAAGAACGCGGAAGCCCTCTTCCGTGAGCTTATGAATATACCGGACAACTACAAGGTCCTCTTCCTTCAGGGCGGCGCTTCCACACAGTTTGCCGCCATACCGCTCAACTTCATGAACGGTTCAAAGAAGGCCGACTATGTCGTATCCGGCCAGTGGTCCAACAAAGCCATGAAAGAGGCTCAGAAATACGGCGATGTAAAAGTCGTCGCATCATCAAAGGAGCAGAACTTCTCATGTGTCCCTGACGTACCGAAGTCAGAACTCCGTCCTGACGCGGACTATGTCTATGTCTGCTTAAACGAGACCGTACACGGCAACCTCATGAGAACCCTTCCGGATGTCGGAGACGTACCGCTCATCGCGGACATCTCATCCTGCTTCCTCTCGGAGCCCCTCGACATCACGAAGTTCGGCATGGTATTCGGCGGCGCTCAGAAGAACATCGCTCCCGCCGGTCTCACCATCTGCATCATCCGTGAGGACCTCCTCGGCAACGCCAGAGAGGACACTCCCACAATGCTCGACTACAAAATCATGGCGGACAACGACTCTCTCTACAACACTCCGCCCTGCTACAACATATACATCTGTATGCTCGTCCTCGAGTGGATAAAGAAACTCGGCGGACTTGAGAAGATGAAGCAGCACAACGAGGCTAAGGCCAAAATCCTCTACGACTTCCTCGACGAGTCAGAGATGTTCAGAGGCACTGTCGTGAAGAAGGACCGCTCCATCATGAACGTCCCCTTCGTAACCGACAGCGAGGAACTCAATGCCGAGTTCATAAAAGCCTGCACCGAAAACGGCTTCATCAACATCAAGGGCCACCGCTCAGTGGGCGGCATGCGCGCCTCAATCTACAACGCAATGCCTATTGAAGGTGTTGAGAAACTCGTGGATTTCATGCGAGAGTTTGAACTCGAGCACAAGGAAGCAAAATAAGAGGTAATAACAATGTATAAAATACTCACTTTAAATAAAATCTCACCTTACGGTCTCGACAACTTCGACCGCAAGACATATACATACGGCACGGAGATGGAAAACCCGGACGCAATAATCGTCCGTTCCGCAAAGATGCACGATATGGAGTTCTCACCGAACACCGTCGCTATCGCTCGAGCCGGCGCAGGCGTGAACAATATACCGCTTGAGCGCTGCGCTGAACAGGGTATTGTTGTCTTCAACACGCCCGGCGCGAACGCAAACGCAGTAAAGGAACTCACTATCTGCGGTCTCTTCCTCGCAAGCCGCAAGATCATTGCGGCGACCGAGTTTGCGAAGGGCCTCAAGGACACTCCCGACGAGGATGTAGCAAAGCAGGCCGAAAACGGCAAGAGTGCCTTCGCAGGCCCTGAAATCAAGGGCAAGAAGCTCGGTGTCATAGGACTCGGTGCCATAGGCGTTCTCGTTGCGAACGCGGCTAAAAACCTCGGCATGGAAGTCTACGGCTATGACCCCTACCTCTCGGTAGACGCGGCCTGGAACCTCTCGCATTCAGTCCACCATGCAAAGTCCACACAGGAAATTTTTGCAACATGTGACTATATCACCGTACATGTACCGCTTAACAACGAGACACGTGACATCATAAACGACTCATCCATTGCCGGTATGAAAGACGGCGTCCGTATTTTAAACTTCTCGCGCGGCGAGCTCGTCAATACGGACGACATAATCGAAGGCCTCGGTTCGGGTAAAGTGGCCGCCTACGTCACAGACTTCATCAATGAGAAACTCATCGGTGTTCCGGGCGTAGTTGCCATCCCTCACCTCGGCGCCTCAACTCCCGAGTCCGAGGACAACTGTGCGCGCATGGCCGCCCTCGAACTTGTGAACTATCTCGAGAACGGCAATATCAGAAATTCCGTAAACATGCCCAACTCAGTCATGGACCGCAATACGGCATACAGGGTCTGCATTATCCATAAAAACATTCCCAACATGCTCACACAGATAACCACACAGTTTACCAATGCGAACATAAACATCGTCGACCTCTCCAACCGTTCAAAGGGCGACTATGCCTACACGATGATAGACATCGACGAATATGTTCACACCGAGCTTGTGGAACAGATCAAGGCTATCGACGGAGTAATCCGTATCAGAGTCATAAAATAATTCAAAGGAGAAAGAATAATGAGTTCATTCAAGGATCTTCGAATCGTAGACAACTTTTATCAGACCTCGCTTTTCTTCCCCATGCCTACGGTTTGTATCTCAACAATCAACCCCGACGGCAGCACAAACATCGGCTCATACTCACTCGTTTTCCCGTACTATGTAGCCGGCCGTGACTACTATGCAATGGTACTCAACTGCCGCAACAACTCGAACACATGCCAGAACATCCTTCGCACGAAGAAGCTTGCCATCAACTTCATCCCCGATGACAAGAAGTACTTCAAAGAGGCCGTCCGTCTCGGATTCCCCGGCCCTTCCGAAGAGAAGATGCCTGACGCATGGTTCAAAATGGAAAAGGGTCTTGCAGACCCCTCAGACAAGGAGCGTCCTCCGGTAATGAAGGATGCCTTCCAGGTTATCGAATGCACATGGGATGACAGCCTTGAAGACGGCGGCAGATGGAAGGCCGGCGAGATGGACGGCTACGAAGGCCCCTACAACAACTTCAACGGCATCACTTCAAAGTTCGGCGCAACCTTCATCCTGAAGATCGACAAGATCCTCATGAAGGAGAAGTACTACAACGCTATCGTCAATGGCGTTGAGGCAGGCGACTTCCCGCCAGTACCCGTTGACTACGGCTATCGTGACTCCAAGAACTTCTGGTACACCCCGTTCCCGAAGTTCAAGAAGCCTCACGCTGAGCCCATCCCCGCAGCAAAGGAAGTTGACCTCGCGTCTCTCCGCTACGCTGCTGACCGCTGCGATGACAAGATCAAGTTCACCGACGCAGCCCTCGCCAACTTCGTCAAGGTTCCGAGACCCTTCCTCAAGACAGTCCTCATGGGCTGCGTAGAGTGGGCAAAGGAAAACGGTGTTGAACTCATCGATGATGAACATGTAAAGATCATCAACGACAAGCGCAACGCCGAGAAGCAGGCAAAGAAAAAGAAATAAGCAAAACAAAAAGCCGCAGGCTGGAGGCCTGCGGCTTTATCATTTTTTAAACCAAATTGTTCACCTGACGGAGATCGAACAGATCACACATATAGGTTTTTATCTGTTTTCTCGTGTATTCCTTCTTGTAGTAGAAAGTCTGATTGAAAATCTCAAGGAAGCCGTTTATGTAGTTGTTGAAAAGAACCTCATAGGGGAAATCAAAATTCTTGTCACGCGTACAATTGTCGGCAATTATCTCTCCTATTTCATACATACACTGACGAACCAGCTGATGGAAGGTTCCGTTCATGGGATTATGAATAACGATTTTGCTGATTATTGATTTGTAGTCATCAATAAAGTCGCACACACGCTCAGAGTAATCCTCAATGTTGTCATAATGATTCATCTTGACATCCATCTCCGGATAGTAACCGTAGATGATATGGAAGAAAGCCCAGCGGAAAACATCGTACTTATCCTCAAAATAATTGTAAAATGTCGAATGCGGTATGAGACTCAGACGACAGATTTCACGGACGGTTATGTCATCAAAATTCTTCTTTGAAAGAAGCAGAAAAAAAGCGTTGGTGACCATCTGTGTCGTGCGTTTTTGTGATGTGGTCAGATTGTTACGAAAATCCAGTTTCATAATTTCACCTCGCAGTATTACAAAAATATTTTAGTGGATTTCAACAAACAAATCAATAATTCTTGTATCCAAATCTGGAATACAATGACGCAAGTGTCCAAATCGGGACATTTGCGATTTTTTATTTTGAAACATTTTATAAACCTTAAATCATAATTAAAGAGGTATTTTTGTCACGTAAGGACAAATAAATAAAGGAGGAAAAAATATGGTTGATTTAAGTAAGCTTGAGAAGACCTATACCGGTGCACCGAACCTCATGGATCTTACTCAGGAAGAGCTGATGGAAGTCTTTTTGACTCTTGAACCTCCGACTTTGGATGAATTCCAGGGCGAGTTCCACAGCACCAAGCTTTCTCACCACAGCAGACGTGACTATTGGGAGTGGCATCTCTCCTGCGACAATCCCCTGCTTAATCCCGAGTGGATAGGTAAGGCGTTCCGCAAGATTGACGATGAACACGGTACCGGCTACAACCTGTTCAGAAAAGTCAACGGTAAGCTCTATCAGGACGGCCCGATGTACACAACAATCGCTCCGTCAAGATACGACGGCAAGCCCTCGTTCACGCTTATCTACGGCGCTTATCACTCAATAATCACCTTCACGCAGATGGTTGATGAAGTCAGAAAAGTTTGCGACGGCACTTATCTTCTTATCGGAACTTACAGAGGCGTTTTCAAAGGCGCGAAGATGAGACCGCACTTCTGGCTCATTGAGGGACCTTATCAGGCATATCGCGGCGACTGCAAGAACAAGCCGAGAAAATTCGATATTGCCAAGGAAATCCCCAACTACAAGAAGAACATCAAGAAAATGAAATAGGAAGCAGGCAAAACATGAGTTACGAAAAATTACTTTCTCCCGGTAAAATCGGCAAAGTGGAGATACCCAACAGAATCGTCATGGTTCCCATGGGTGTCGACGTTGCTGAACCGGACGGAAAAGTCGGACAGCGTTGGATTGACTACTATGATGCCCGCTCCAAGGACGGCGTAGGACTTATCATCACAGGTATCGTCCGCGTCAATGAGACCAACGGTGTCGGCCTTCCCTTCCAGGTATCCATGGCGAGAGATGTGAATATCGAATCTCTCCGCAAGGGTATTGAAAAGGTTCACGCAAACGGAAGCAAAATCTTTGTCCAGATTCACCATGCCGGACGTCAGAACGTCGTACTTCTTCAGACAATCTGGGGTCTTATGGAACTTCCGGGAAGATTCATCCCTCACTACTGGGATTATGTCATTCCGCTTTCAGCCAAGCTTATGAGCAAGGCTTATCCCCTTCTCGAGACGGATCCTTTCCTTTTGAAGTATCAGAAGTACTTCTTCCGTCCGGCTGTCAGCGCATCAAAAGTTCCGCTTAATCCCGAGCGTTCAGGCAATATGCCGTCAAGAGCACGTGCCCTTACTATACCGCAGATTAAAAAACTTGAGAGACAGTTTATCGCTGCTGCGGGTCGTGTAAAGAAAGCCGGTGCAGACGGCGTAGAACTCCACGCTTCGCATGGTTATCTTATCCAGCAGTTCCTGTCACCACACACGAACCGCAGAAAAGACAAATACGGCGGAAGCCTTGAAAACCGCATGCGTTTCATCCTCGAAATAATTGAGGGTGTACGCAAGGAATGCGGCCCCGATTTCCCCATCAGCGTACGTCTGACCGTAGATGAATTCTATTCAAGCATCGGCGAGCCCGGCAAGGGCCTTCAGATGGATGAGGGTATCGAAATCGCAAAACGTCTTGAAAAAGCAGGTGTTGATGTACTCGACCTCTCCTGCGGCGGTTACGAGACACCCAACCGCACGGTTGAACCCATGAGCGTTCCCACAGGCTGGCGTGCATACTTCGTAAAGGCCGTCAAGGAAGCAGTTAATATTCCCGTCATCGCCGTCGGCGTCATCCGTGACCCCGACCAGGCTGAAAAACTTCTCGAAGACGGAGTTCAGGACTTCATCGGCCTCGGCCGTCCGCTCCTTGCAGACCCCGAATGGGCCAAGAAGACAAAGGAAGGCCGTCCTCAGGATATTCAGCGCTGCATAGGCTGTCTGGCATGTTTCCAGTCCCTTGTAAACAACGCGTTCCTGATGAAACCGGTAGAGTGTGCACTCAACCCTCGCTGTGCACGTGAGGTTGATTACAAGGACCTTAAGAAAGACGGAGACGGCAGAAGCGTAGTTGTCATAGGCGCAGGCCCTTCAGGCCTCACCGCGGCAAGAGAACTTGCTGACCGCGGCTTCAAAGTCACGGTCCTTGAGAAAGAAAGCCGCTCAGGCGGACAGCTCAATGCCGCAAACAAGCCTCCTCACAAGGAGAAGATGAACTGGGCCATCGAGGACCTTACACACCGTGCCGAACTCGCCGGTGCCAAGATTCTCTACGACCAGAACGTTGACGAGAAGGCTATCAAGAAATATAAGCCCTACGCAGTCGTAGTCGCAACCGGCGGCCGCGCAGGTGTGCCTAAGAGCATACCGGGCGCTGACAAAGAAAATGTCATGACCGGTTCCGACGCAATGATGCAGGAGCTCAAGCTCACAGGTAAGAATATCGTAGTCGTAGGTTCAGGCCTTACCGGTCTTGAGACAGCCGAGTACTTCATGGAGCAGGACAACAACGTAACAATCGTTGAGATGCTCGACAAGATCGGCCCCGGTGTCTACAGACTTCTTTATTACGATATATACCCGAAGCTTGCTGACAACGGTGTTCAGTTCATGACATCTTCCAAGCTGACCGAAATCGGCGATGGAGAAGTTGTTGTTGAAAACCGTTTCGGCTCAATAGTCAGACCTAAGGCAGACTATGTCTTCTTCGCAACAGGCGTCAGAAGCCAGAACGAGCTCGTTGACGTAGCAAAGAAGGTCTGCGACAAGGTTTATGCTGTCGGCGACGCGAACAAAGTCGGTACCATACTCGGTGCTACCCGCAGCGCGTTTGAAACCGCAGCAAGTATTCACTGATAATTTGTTATTAAAAGGGAGAATAATTTATGAATATTATTATCGTTACCGGCGCAGCCGGCGGAATAGGCAAAGAGTTTGTCAGACAGCTTAAAAACGAGCCCGGAATCGATGAAATATGGGTAGTAGGCCGTACGGCTGCCAAGCTCGAGAAACTTAAGGAAGAATTCGGTGACAAGATTGTTCCCTGCGCAGTAGACGTCACAAGTGATGCAGACATGATGGCTTTCCAGGAGACTCTCAAAGAGAAAAACCCTACCATCAAATGGCTTATCAACTGCGCAGGCACACGTGCTCTTTATAAGCCCGGTGCTGACCTTCCCCGTTTCCTTGCTACAATCCGTACAAACGGTGTCGGCAATATAGCAATGTGCTATATCTGCATCCCTTATCTCAAGAAGGGCTCTATCCTTCTTAACGTATCTTCAGCTGCAAGCTTCCAGCCCCTCCCGTTCAACAACACTTATGCTGCTTCCAAGGTTGCCCTTCGCTTCTACACCAAGGGTCTTGAGAGAGAGCTTAAGGGCAAGGGCATCAAGATCACTTGCTGCTGCCCGGGTTGGGTTGACACGGAACTCATGCAGTTCAAAGATGATGAGCTTTCCCCCATCATCAAGCTCCCCGGCGTTACAACAGGCCCTCACGTAGCAAAGAAGGCTATCAAGGACGCCCGCAGAGGCAAGTCCATCTGCTTCCCGACACTCAAGGTTCACAGGGACTACTATCTCACCAAGTTCCTGCCCGGCAGAGTTGTTCTCTGGTATGCTGAGCACATTGAGTGCGACAACGTCAAGGCTGTTGACGGCAAAGGAATCTACACCTGATTTTATCACGGAGGAAAATGTATTATGTACGAACTTCTTCAGGATAAAACAATCCAGACTATTTCCTGCTTTACAAGTCTTGCCATGTGGCTCGGCAGTTTCATAATCACTGCCGTCAAGAAAAACCCCATAACCATATTCCTCATGGTCGGAGCACACTCGCTTCAGTCAATTGTCATCGGTATCCCGACCGGCAAACGTGACGGTCTCGATATGCTGACATCCCTTTCCAAGTGCCTCTGCTATGGTTTTGCATGGTGGCTGCCCCTCCTTCTTAAACTCAACAAAGAAGGAAAGTAAGGAATAACAAAAAAGCCGCAGGTTCACGCCTGCGGCTTATCTTTATATTGATTAATCTTCAGGGTCGTATTCGATTATATCGCCCGGCTGACAATCCAGCGCCTCACAGAGGGCGACAAGCGTGGAAAAGCGGATGGCGCTCACATGGCCGTTCTTGAGTTTCGAGAGGTTGACATTTGCCACACCCACCTTCTCTGAAAGCTCATTAAGACTCATCTTACGATCCGCCATGACACGATCAAGTCTTAAAACTATCTTTCCCATGATATCACCTCTTAAAGTGTCTCGTCAGATTCCTGCTGGAGTTCTGCGCCGTATTTGAATATCATTACAAGGACATAGACTACCGCAACAAGGAGTACCACACCGAAGTCTATGTTTAAGCTGAACATGTTACCGGTGTTGAATGAATCCCAGAAACCCTTGGTAATCATGGAAAGTATTGCAACCGGAACAAGTGAGTTTGCGAATGTTGTCATGCGCCTTATAACGTCTTCTGCAAAAGGAGTCTCACATGTGCTCATAACCTTCATCAGGTTCCTGAACATGAAGAGCGCGAAAATGATGGAGCCTATGTAAACCAGTGTGACAACAAGGTTACCTATGAGATTCTTTGTTGTAAGAGTAATCTCATTTGTCTTTGCGTTTACCGAGTAGCCGTTATCAATCTGAGTTACGGTAATCTCAGAGATGTCCTCATCATCAACCTTGATTGTCTGACCGTCATATTTTGCGAGGTCCTCAATGTTTTCAAGATCTCCGACTGACATATAGTTCTTGAGCTTGTCGAAGATGTTGCCGTTTGAAGTTACATCAAAGTTTGTCTGAACCTTTACGTTTACTTCCTGCTTGGAAACTGCGATTGCCGCCGCTGTGCCGATGGCCGTCATTACAAATGCGCTTATTGCAATTATGATAAGGAAGATTGTAATGTATCGGCCGAACTTGCCTGCTGTGTTGATGTTCTTGATTCTTGAGTTATTCATTTTCTTTTCCTCCGAAAAATTAATTTTTTAACGATATTCGTTAACTGCTTACGAGTTCATTCTACCACACTTTTTATCTTTGTCAACACTTTTTTAACGAAAAACATTAAAAATTTTATTTTCGCATAAAAATAGCCTTCTCCCCGGGGGAGAAGGCTTGTATTCTAATATGTATTTTATTTAATTATAGTCTCTGACAGGGCAACGAGGAGCGGCAGCGTCACGAGAGAGAGCAATGTCGAGACGGACATGAGACGGGCGCCGAGTTCGGCGTCCTTGTTGTAAAGGGTCGCGAACATTGCCGTATTTGCCGCTGTGGGCGCCGCTGCCGCGATTGTGCAAACGACAGCCACTACCGGGTCAACTTTAGCGAAATACATCATACCGAGCGCCGCAGCGGGTATGAGAATAAGTTTATAGAAAGCTATAAGATACTGCTTCTTATCAGACAGCATTGTCTTAATACTTAAATTACCTAAATAATAACCGATTACAATCATCGGAAGAGGAGTGTTCAGCGCCGCCAAATACTCAATGGGTGTGCCGATAATCTCAGGCAGTTTAATATGAGCAAAGAAAATTATAAGGCCGAGCGCCGTTCCGATTACTCCGGGGTTTATTACGGCTGTCTTCACATTTATCTCATTCTTATTGCCGCTCATGAGCCATATGCCGTAGGTCCAGGCGAACAGGTTGAACACGGCTATGTACATGGCGCCGTAGAACACGCCTGTCGGACCGAGCACGGCATACTCGAGCGGCAGCGCCATAAAGCCGCAGTTACCGAAGACAACCGCGTAACGATATATACGCTCCCTGTCCGCATCCTTGTCCTTTACACACAGATGAGCAAAGGCTATTGAAACTGCAAATGTAAGAGCTGCGACAAGGGCGGTAATGAAGAGACCCGGTATAAGTTCCGGATCCGATTCCGTGGCAAACGAATTGATGATTACGCATGGCGTGACAAAATAGAGCACAATATTCGTTATGCTCTTAACCGACTTCGCATCGAGCCAGTGAACCTTATTGCAGATGACGCCGAGCGCCATAAGTATGAACAATATGAGGACCTGTCGTCCTACAATCAAGAGATTGGAAAGCAAGAAATACACCGCCTTTATGCGGATTATTTTAACACCTAAACTCCTTGCAAACAAGAAAAAGTTCTTTTATAATTATAATGTTAGTTAAAATTTTAACCCGAGGGAGAGAACTCTATGAAGAAAAGCAATCAGAAAATCACAGCGCTCCTGCTGGCGATTGTGATGATGTTTACACTCTCCGGCTGTACAATAGTCGACATCGACTTCATGAAATACGGCTGGGATGGTATCGTAAACGGCATCGTTGTATGGATTAATCCGAACAGACAGGCTCAGCCTGCAAACGAAGGCACTCAGCCGGCGGACAATGCCGACGCGGCTGACGAAGAAGATGCCGAAGCAGCTGACGAAGAAGACGCTGACGCTGCCGACAACGAGAAGGACGGCAAGGGCAAGGATTCCGGCAAGTCAAACTCCGGTTCCAAGTCAAACTCCGGTTCCAAGTCAAACAGCGGCTCCTCCAATTCCGGCTCAAAGGGCGGCTCCTCAAGCTCCAACTCAAACAGCAATTCCCAGGGCGGTAATGCTTCCCAGGGCGGCAGCAGCTCACAGGGCGGAAACAATGGCGGCAACAACGGCGGTAACAGCGGCGGCAACAGTGGCGGCAACAGCGGCGGCAACAACGGTGGCAACAGCGGCGGAAGCGACAGCACACCCGCAGCCATGACACAGTCTGAGATTCTCAATCTCTACAAGACCGCAGCCAACCAGGTCAAGAATATGTCTTCGGGCGTTTCCGTAACCTTCATCGACGAGACCTACAACCAGGTAGGTTCAGGCGATCCTCCGGCACTTGTAAAGACATTCTTCCCGACCGGCACAAAGGCCAAGAACAAGACCTACAACAAGCAGTCTGACATTCAGAAGAACTTTGTTGTTGAGAAGGAATCATATGTCTGCGCTCTTACAGATGCTGACATCATATCTGCCACAATCTCCGAGAGCGGCAGCAACAAGATCATCACCATCCGCGTAAAGGACGACACAAACGATTCCCAGAACTTCTCCAACAAGGCTATCTCCTCTTCAGCACTCGCAAGTGTTGCAGGAACATTCACAGGCGGCATGACCATCAAATGCTCCAACGTTTCGGTAAAAGCAACACTTGACTCAAGCAACAGACTTGTAGCTCTTACCACAAACGGTCAGTACAACTTCTCAAAGGGCAGCGATGCCTTCAGCATGAGCCAGGTACAGAACTGGTCCATCAGCTACTGATAAACAAAACAAACCCCTTCAGGCAAAACCTGAAGGGGTTTTATTTTTTTACGGCGCTGCCGTCGTAGTCTCAGGAGGATTAGTAGTGGTTTCCGGCGGTGCCGCAGTAGTTGACTCCGTCGTCGTCTCCGGAGGCGCTGCACTGGTTGACTTGGTCGTGCCCTGCGTAGGTGCAGCGGTTGTTGTGTTGTTTGCCTTGGTCGTTGCAGGAGCTGCTGTTGTAGCGGGCTCCTCACGACGCTGGGTGGTTGTCTCTCTGTAGAGTTCCTCCCAGAGAATGTACCAGGTTTCAGTGGTCGTCTCATCGGAAGGACGGGTCGTGGTAGTCGTCTTCTTTTCCTTGGCGTAGGTTGTGGCAGTCGCCATCTCATTGGCAAGTCTGGTGGCCGCACGGGCATTTGAAACGCTCGTCTTGAAAAGGTGCAGACCGTAGACCGACATGAGGCCTACAAGGATGTAGATTACAACATAGTGCCACTGGAATACAACGGGCTTTACGGGCTGCGGAAGAGGCTTCTTCTCGGGCTTCGGCTTTTCCTCGGCCTTGATCTCTTCAGCCTTAGGCTCTTCCTTTTTGGGTTCTTCCTTGGGCTCCTCTTTCTTCTTAGCCGGTTCCTTCTTTTTGGCCGGCTCCTTTTTCTTTGCCGGTTCCTTCTTCTCAGTGGTTTTCTTGCTTGTTGTTTTCTTGGCTGTGTCTTTCTTGGCCGGCTCTTTCTTTTCGGGTGTCTTCTTACTTGTGGATTTCTTGGCTGTTTCTTTTTTTGTTGTTTCTTTCTTTGCCGGTTCTTTCTTCTCAGTAGTCTTCTTGGTTGTGGTTTTCTTTGTTGTCTCTTTCTTCTCGGTTGTCTTCTTTGCTGTATCTTTTTTAGCTGTATCTTTTTTTGCTGTTTCTTTTTTAGCCGGTTCTTTTTTCTCAGTGGTCTTCTTGGCAGTCGATTTCTTTTCAGCCGGTTTGGTTTCTTTTTTGGCTGTCTCTTTCTTTGCCGGTTCTTTCTTTTCGGTTGTCTTCTTGGTTGTCTCTTTTTTGGTCGTTGTTTTCTTCTCAGCCGGCTTTGTTTCCTTCTTTTCGGTTGTTTTCTTGGTCGTTGTCTTTTTCTTGGTTTCAGAGGAGGACTTAGGTGTAGATTTCTTCGTAGCTGCGGGCTTTTCGGCAGATTTGGTCTCTTTTTCAGCCGGTTTTGTCTCTTCTGTAAAGGCTTTTTCCTTTACGGGCTCGCTTTTCTTTGCCATCTTGTCCCCTCCTTTCCTTTAAAAACAACGTAGTTACTTGTGATATTTGCCGTTTGAATTGATCTGATATGCTCTGTAAATCTGTTCTTCAAGCATGATTCTGGCCAGGTGATGAGGGAAGGTCATTTCGGACATTGAGAGACGTATGTCGGCTCTGTTTTTTACATCGTCCGAGAGACCGAGCGAGCCTCCGATTATGAAGGTCAGATTGCTCTTTCCCTCCGTTGCCTTTCTGCTGATCTCCTGTGCAAGTTTTTCCGAGGACATCTGTTTTCCCTCAATGCACATGGCATAGACGAAGGCATCTTTTTCGATTTTGTTTAAGATTGCCTTGCCCTCTTCTTCGGGACCTTTCATGCTTTCGTCGAGTTCAATTATATTTAGTTTGCAAAACGCCGTCAACCTCTTGGCATACTCCTTCTGAGCATCTTTCAGATACTGCTCCTTGAGCTTGCCGACACAGATGATGTTGATTGTCTGCATTTCACACCTCCAGAATTGTCGGCTCCTCCCTCTTCGCGACTTCAAGGGTAAAGTCGGTGCCGAGGGTGGCGCCCTCGAGCATGAGTCTCGAGAGGGTCGTGTTGTACGCGAGTTCCGGGAAATTGTTCTCGAGACTCAAATGCGCGAGAACTATGTGCTCGGTACCGGTTTTTAAAAGCTCAGCCGAGGCCTCGGCCGAGGCGTCATTGTTCAGATGGCCGTAGTCACCGAGGATACGGCGCTTGAGCGGATACGGATAAGGGCCGTTGGACAGCATACCTACGTCATGATTGGACTCGAGAAGGATTGCCTTCGAGCCTTTTACTCCGTCCATTGTCTCGTCTGTCACTATGCCCGTATCCGTGACGACCGAGACCTTGTCGAGGTTCGGGAGCAGGACGCTGTAGCAGTGAGGGTCAACAACGTCGTGCGAGGTCTTATGTGACTCAATATGAAAACTGCCTATGTCGGCATAGTCCGAGATGGCGAATACGGGGAAGTCACCGTTTAAATGACCGGCATTGTCGAGGAACTGAAGGGTGGGTTCGCTGGAGTACACGGGTATCTTGTACTTGTTGCAGAACACACGCATTCCCTGGCAGTGGTCGCCGTGCTCGTGTGTAATGAAAAGAGCTTTGACCGCAGTAGGTTCAATACCTATTGCAGCCAAAGCGTTTACTATCGTTTTGCAGTTTTTGCCGGCATCTATGAGGATGCCTTCATGCTCCGTACCTATGTACGTCGCGTTTCCGGAACTGCCGGAAAAGAGAGAGCAGAATTTATACATCTTAGCCTGCCGTACGAACCTCATGTGAGGGCTCGTCCTCAAAGCTTACTCTTTCGATATCTGCGCCGATTCCCTTGAACTTCTCAACTACGGATTCGTAGCCGCGGTCGATATAGACAACGTTCTCAATCTCAGTTGTGCCCTTTGCAACAAGGCCGGCGATTATCATGGCGGCACCTGCGCGAAGGTCATCAGCCTTGACCGGGGAACCATTCAGGTGATCAACACCCGTGATTACGGCTACCTTGCCGTTTACTTCAATCTCAGCGCCCATGCGCATGAGCTGATCGACATACTTGAAACGGTTGTCCCATACACCCTCGGAAATTATGCTCGTACCTGTGGCACAGCAGAGAGCGACTGCGAACTGCGGCTGCATGTCCGTCGGGAAACCGGGGTGCGGCATCGTCTTGATGTTGCACTTTGTGAGATGACCGTCTGAGACGACACGGATGGAGTCATCATACTCAATGACTTCGGCGCCTGCCTCGATAAGCTTTGCCGAGATGGACTCAAGGTGCTTGGGAACTACATTCTTAACAAGCACGTCTCCGCCTGCTGCGGCAACAGCGGTCATATATGTTCCGGCCTCAATCTGGTCGGGAATAATCGAATAGTCACAGCCATGGAGGAAGGATACGCCGCGAATCTTGATGACGTCGGTACCTGCTCCGCGGATGTCTGCGCCCATTGAGTTCAAGAAGTTCGCAAGGTCAACTATGTGCGGCTCTTTCGCGGCGTTTTCAATGACCGTGAGACCGCGTGCCTTGACGGCTGCGAGCATGATGTTAATGGTGGCGCCGACGGAGACGACGTCCATGTAGATGGAGTTGCCCGTGAGCTGGTCTGCCGATGTATTTACAATGGCATTCTCTTCCATGGTTACGGTTGCGCCGAGGGCCTCAAAGCCTTTAAGGTGCTGGTCTATCGGACGGACACCGCCGAAGTTACAGCCGCCCGGCATGGCAACTCTTGCAGAGTTACAACGACCGAGAAGCGCACCTATGAAGTAATAGGATGCGCGGAGATGACGTGTAAGTTCGTAGGGAACTGTGAAAGACTGTACCGTACGTGTATCTATCTCATAGGTGCACTCGTTAACAAGTTTAACCTTTGCGCCCATGTTTTTGATGATTTTAAGCATAACGGTTACATCGCTTATGTTGGGGATGTTTTCTATACGACATACACCCTGAGCGAGCAACGTTGCCGGAAGAATAGCAACTGCGGAGTTTTTAGCGCCGCTTATATCAACTTCACCGTAGAGCTTGTTTCCCCCATTGATAACAAACTTCTCCAAGTGGTTAACACCTCAATTAAAATTTATTACAAATCAGTTACAAGTATATTACCACACAAAAACATAAAATTAAAGTATATTTATAAAATTTAATAATCTTTGTATATATTGCATATAATTTCCTGCATATCTTGTGGCAGAGGTGCATCCAGGATAATCTTACAATTTGTAAATGGTTGTAACAATTCCGCATGCCCGCAGTGAAGGGCCTGACGGCGTATATCGCTGCGCGGTTTTCCGTACATGGTGTCGCCCAGCAGCGGCATTTTAAGATGCGCGAAATGGACCCTTATCTGATGCGTGCGGCCGGTCTCCAGAGTGACCTTGAGGTACGAGGCTTCGGTGCCGTCCGGCAGAGTGCCGCTCGCAAGGACCTCGTAGTGCGTGAGGGCAAAGTCTCCGCGCTCATCGACTGTCCGCACCGACTTTATCGGATCGGGGCGGAAGATGGGCGCCTCAATACTGCCGCCCTCCTCGCAGATGCCTTCCGCAATCGCGAAATATGTCTTGTCGATATTCCCGGCAAGACGGTACGCGGCAAAGGCGTTTAAGGCGCAGACAACGATGCCGGAAGTGCCCTTGTCAAGGCGTCCCACGGCGCGGAATTTTGCCTTGTGTCCCTTACTCTTTAAGTACGCAGCTATGAGATTTGCGAGGGTGTCGCCCTGGTGGTTGTGGGTCGGATGGACGGCGAGCATCGGCGGCTTGTTTACGACGATGATATCGTCGTCCTCATAGAGGATTTCAAGATCGCCGAAATCCTCGCCGTCATACTCAGTGAGACCCTCGTCCATATCGTCGTCCGGTATGTTTATTTCAAGCCTGTCACCCTCATGCAGGAGGTCGACCGTCCTGGTGTGTTCCCCGTTGAGCATAAAGCCGTTTTCAGCGAGTTTCAGACTTCTTACCATACGTGAGGAAAGCCCTGCTTTTCCCTTGAGAAAATACAGGACTTTCTTTCCTTCATATTCACTTGGAATCACGTACTCGAGTGTTCTCATTTTTTCGCTTTCCGAAGGAGCTTCACAAGGCGCATTTTAAGCTTCTTGGCCTTGGGCATGAACTCCTTGTAAATCCAGTATTTAAAGCGGTTTCCGACAAGCATGTACTCGCCGATGAATTCATAGTATCTCGCTCCGAAAGAGAGCTTGAAATCCCTGATTCCCTTAAAGTTTTCACGCGGTTCCATGCGGCCCAGTGTGCCGTTTTCCATGGTGGGCGGATTCGGGTTTTCGCAGAGCACGTAACCGAGGTCGTGGAAATCCATATTCTCGGCCACGCTCTCCTTTATCCTGAAGTAGTTGAGGAAGTGGCTTGACCTGGTGTTGTTCCTGACGAGGTCGAGAGTGCCGCCGAAGACACAGGAGGCCGTACCTCCGTACCTGATTGTGAGTCCTCCGGCAACGGCTATCTTCGCATTGTGCGGATAGTCCGAAGTCTCCTCAAGACGCTGCTTGTAGCTTGCGGAATTCTTCTCGATTATGTCTATCTCCTCACGGAGTCCGCGCACCTTTTTCTCGGGGGCGTTCACGAGTTCCTTTAATGCCTCTTCACGTCTCAAGAGTCTCTCCTCTTCGAGCTGCTTATCAGCCGCCTTATCGTAGTATACAAGGGAAATATCGGTATAATCCGAGAGGGTTTCAACAAGATTTCTGACGTAGTTTTCATCCCTGTTTACAAAGGAGTTTCTGTCAGATGTATCGCCCATGACAGACATAAAATCCGCAAGAATCTGAGGGTCTTTCTCTATGTCACCGGCGGTGTATCTTCTGGCAAAAAGTCCGCGTGACGCACCTACCCTGACAGAGTAGCGGACACCCTTCTCGCAGCCTTTCAGAATCGTCTCGGCTTCAATAAGTTTTCCGTCCTCGTCTTTCAGCGGAATCATCGTCTGGACAGGGTGTTTGTAGGTGTAGGAATCGAGGTCGGTATTGAGCTCGTATCCGAGTTTTTTAAAGAGGTTGTGAGCGGCAACTCCGCCCTCCTGTTCCTCTCCGTCAATGCGCAGCGGGATAAGCGGATCAACTATGACACAGAAGGCTCCGTGTGCCTTCATCTCTGTCATCAGAAAATCGGAAAATGCCTTCTGAAGATTTTCATCTTTATAGTCACAGACGGCGCCGCAGGGTATGTACCAGAGCCTGCCGGCAAGCGGAAGCTTACGCTCTAAAACGAGGGCTGTAAGCACGCGTTCGTCACCGCAGAAACCCGCATAGTAATAGGGTTTCCAGGCCTGCTTTACCCGCGGCCAGGCGCTCGTCTGCTGGTACTCTCCCTTATGGTCTTCGACAAAGCTGTCGAAAGCCTCAAAGTCCGTCTCTTCGCGGAAGGTGAAACCGAGTCCTTCGCGGACGGTCTCAATCTCCGAGTAGTGAACTTTTTCGCCTCTGACCTTCTGGGCAACCTCGTGGCCCTTGCCGCAGAGGAGAAGTATATCACCCTCCTGAAGCATGTCCATGGCATGGAGAACTGCCTCGCGTCTGTCGACGATTATTTCGTACTTCGCATCCGGGTTTTCATCGGTCAGGAAACCGGCTATCTCACCGCAGATTTTTTCTGGGTCCTCAAAGCCGGGATCGTCCGTTGTGATTATTGAATAGTCACAGAGTTTCGCGGCGGTGCGGCCCAGTTCCTCACGGCGCAGCTGAGCCCTGTCTCCGACTGAACCGAAGAGGGCGATGATGCGCTTGAAATTATAATCCTTTATGGTCTCCACAAGGCTCTTTAAAGAGATGCCGTTGTGGGCATAATCTATGATAATGCCGTAGTCCTTCGACATGTATGCGACCTGGGCGCGGCCCGGCGCGCTGACCTTCTCAAGAGCCGCTCCTGCGGCCTTCAGGTCAACACCCAGAAGGTCAGATACGGAGAGCGCCGCCAGTGCATTCTGCACGGAGAATCTGCCCGGCAGACTTACGCGGAAACGACCCTCGTTTTCGCCGCGGCGAATGAGGTCAAACTCAACTCCGAGATACTTCTCCTCCCTGACGGGAGAGAGGTTTTCTCCGCAGAAATCAGCGCTTTTGTCAAAGCCGTAAAGGACCTTCTTTCCGGAGGCCGGGCTTATCATGTCAGCGGTGTTTTCATCGTCCGCGCAGCCCACTGCGGTGCTGCACATTTCGAAGAACTTTTTCTTGAATGAATAGTACTCCTCATACGACTCATGCTCTGCTCCGCCTATGTGGTCGGGAGAGATATTCGTGAAGACTCCGCAGAAGAATTTCATGCCGTCCACACGGTGCTGTTTCACACCGAGTGAAGAGACCTCCATGGCGCAGACCTCAACACCGTCATCCGCCATGCGGCGGAGGATTTTCTGAGTCTCATAGGACTCGGGAGTGGTGTTGACGGTGGACGCAGTCCTGTCACCCCACGAGGCGCCTGTCGTGCCTATGAGGCCGGCCTTTACTCCGCAGGATTCGAGGAGTGTTTTTATGATGAATGTCGTTGTCGTTTTTCCCTTTGTACCGGTGATTCCGACGACTTTGACATCCCTTGAGGGATGACCGAAAAAGTTGTCGGAGATAAGGGCGAGCGCGGCCCTTGTGTCGGACACGAGAAGGACGATTGCGTCCTCAGGCAGTTCTATGCGTTTTTGCACGACAAAAATGCGGCATCCGCCTTCATACGCCTTCTCCGCGAAGTCGTGTCCGTCAGCCGCCGCGCCGCAAAGGCAGACGAAAACAGTGCCTTCGTTTGCCTTCCTCGAGTCATAGGCGATGTCCTTTATGTCAATGCCTTTTACATCGCCGTTTATGAGCTCATATTCAACATTTTCAAATAACTGTTTCAGTTTCATACAAAAAATTATAGATTCAGCGCCGACTTATGTCAAGGCAACTCCCACTTGCATTTACATATGGTAAAATATATAATAAATTGATAAACTATGTTATTAAATTAACTAACTACATACATGGAGGCAACACAAGATGAAAGACCTTGCAACGAAGTACAACCCCTCCGAGGTTGAGGACCGCATATACGCGTCCTGGCTCGAAGGCAAATACTTTCATGCAAATCTTGACGAGAGCAAAAAACCGTATACAATCGTGATTCCGCCGCCGAACATCACCGGCCAGCTTCACATGGGTCACGCCCTCGACAACACACTGCAGGATATCCTCATCCGCTATCACAGGATGAAGGGTTTTGATACCTTATGGCTCCCCGGCACGGACCACGCATCCATCGCCACGGAGGCAAAGATAGTTGAGGCCCTGAAGGCTGAGGGCATCACGAAGCAGGACCTCGGCCGCGAGGCCTTCCTCGAGCGCGCCTGGGACTGGAAAAAGCAGTACGGCGGCCGCATAGTCGAGCAGCTTAAGAAACTCGGCTCATCATGCGACTGGGACCGCGAGCGCTTCACGCTCGACGAGGGCTGTTCAAAGGCAGTCGTCGAGGTCTTCAACCGCCTCTATGAAAAAGATCTCATCTACCGCGGCGAGCGCATCATCAACTGGTGCCCCCACTGCCTGACATCCATCTCGGACGCCGAGGTCGAGTACGAGGAGAAGGACGGTTCCTTCTGGCACCTCCGCTATCCCTTGGCCGACGGTTCGGGCGATGTAAAACTCGCCACAACACGTCCGGAGACAATGTTCGGCGATACAGCCGTAGCCGTTCACCCGGACGACGAGCGTTACAAACATCTCATAGGCAAGACAGTAATCCTGCCGATAATGAATAAGGAGATTCCGATAGTCGCCGACGAATATGTCGAGCCCGAGTTCGGAACGGGTGTTGTTAAAATCACACCCGCACACGACCCCAACGACTTTGAGGTCGGACTCCGTCATGACCTGCCGATAGTAAATGTCATGACTGATGACGGTTTCATGAATGATCTTGTACCGGAGCAGTACCGCGGAATGGAAATCTACGAGTGCCGCAAGGCCCTCGTAAAACAGCTTGAGGAGGAAGGTTACCTCATCAAGGTTGAGCCGATGAAACACAATGTCGGCACCTGCTACCGCTGCGGCACTGTTGTCGAGCCCCGCGTTTCAAAGCAGTGGTTCGTACGCATGGAGCCCCTTGCAAAACCCGCCATCGACTGCGTAAAGAGCGGCAAGACAAAGTTTGTTCCCGACCGCTTCGATAAAATCTATTTCCACTGGATGGAAAACATCAAGGACTGGTGTATTTCCCGTCAGCTCTGGTGGGGCCACAGAATTCCCGCCTGGTACTGCGACGACTGCGGAGAGATCACAGTCTCCAGGGAGACGCCGACCAAGTGCGCACACTGCGGCAGCGAGCACATCCATCAGGATCCCGACACGCTCGACACCTGGTTCTCATCAGCCCTCTGGCCGTTCTCGACACTCGGCTGGCCCGAGGAGACTCCCGAACTCAAGCACTACTTCCCGACAGACACACTTGTCACGGGCTACGATATCATCTTCTTCTGGGTTGCCCGCATGATCTTCTCCTCCTGTGAGCAGATGCATGCCGAGCCGTTTAAGACCGTATTAATCCACGGACTCGTACGCGACGCCCAGGGACGTAAGATGAGCAAGTCGCTCGGCAACGGCATCGACCCGCTCGAGATAGTCGAGCAGTACGGCGCCGATGCCCTGCGTTTCACCCTCGCGACCGGCAACGCCCCCGGAAACGACATGCGTTTCTCGACCGAAAAGGTCGAGGCGTCGCGCAACTTCGCGAACAAGATCTGGAACGCGGCCCGCTTCATCCTCATGAACATAGACGACTCCGAGCCCGCTCCGCATGTTCCGGACGAACTCGCAATCGAGGACAAGTGGATTATTTCCAAACTGAACACCCTCGCAAAAGAGGTCTCAAACAATATCGACAACTATGAGCTCGGCATTGCCGTACAGAAGCTCTATGACTTTATCTGGGACTGCTTCTGCGACTGGTACATAGAGATAGCGAAGATCAGACTCCAGCAGGGAGGCGAAGGAGCGAAGAACGCGAGAGCCGTACTCGTATACGTACTCTCAAACGCGTTGAAACTCCTCCACCCCTTCATGCCGTTCATAACCGAGGAGATATGGCTCACCCTTCCTCACGAGGGAGAAAGCATTATGATTTCCGATTATCCCGAGTATGACGAGTCCCTCGACTTCGCACGTGACGAACAGGAATTCGAGCGCATCATGACAGCCGTCAAGGCTATCAGAAACAGACGCGCCGAGATGAACGTTCCGCCTTCAAAGAAGGCCGAGGTCTTCATTGACACCGCCTTCGAGAGCACCTTCATGCTCGGCACTGAGTATATGAAGCGTCTCGCTTACGCTTCAGCCGTAACGGTCTGTGCCGACGTCGAGATTGAAGGCGCCGTACAGATAATCACCGAGGACGCGAAAATCTTCATCCCGATGAATGAACTCGTTGACCTCGATGCCGAGAAGGCAAGACTTGAAAAGGAACTTGCCGCGGCCGAGAAGGACCTCGGATTCTTCGCAAAGAAACTCGATAACCCGGGCTTCATGTCAAAGGCTCCGGAGGCTGAGATAGAAAAGACGAAGGCCTCCGCCGCGAAGCTCGAAGAAAAGATTAAAATGATTAAGGAGAGCCTTGAGAAGCTCGCATAAGCTCTAAGGAGTGTGAGATATATGCAACTCGACAAACGTGAGCGTGTCATCATCGTCGGCTGCGGCCGTCTCGGTGCACGTCTTGCGACAATGCTGTCAGACAAGGGTTATCAGGTCGTCATCATAGACAATGACGACGCGGCCTTCCGCAAACTGCCGGAGTCCTTCGGCGGTTTCCAGGTCAAGGCCGACGGTATCGACCTTGACACCTTAAAGTACGTCGATATCGACGAGGCCTCAGTCCTCGTGGCCTGCACGGGCAACGACAATATGAACAGCCTTATAGCACAGATAGCAAGCCGTATCTACGGCGTGCCGAATGTCTATGTCCGTTTTGAGGACACCGAGAAGGAGCTCCTTATAAAGGGCTTCAACATCCAGGGCATCTACCCCTTCAAACTTACGATGGGCTTCTTTGAAGAATCGCTCTTCGGTGATGACGAGGAGGATGAAGAATGAGAATTGTTGTAGCCGGCGGCCGCACACAGGCCGACTTCCTTATCGGAACACTTGTAAAGAAAAAGCATAAGATCATCGTAATAAACGAGGACCTTCAGTACTGCGACTACCTCGCATCGACACACAAAATACCGGTGGTACACGGCGACCCCTCAAAGTACTTTGTTCTCGAAGAAGCGGGAATAAACGACTACGATGTAGTAATCGCCCTCACCCATCGCGACGCGGACAACCTCGCAATCTGCCAGTATGCGAAGCGCTGCTTCGGCGTAAAGAAGGTCATCTGCACGGTGGCCAACCCGAAGAACGCAGAGCTCTTCAAGGAACTCGGAGTAAACACCGTAATATCCTCGACCCACATGGTCGCACAGTACATCGCCCAGGCGACGACTGTTGAGAACCTCATAAAGACCATGTCAATTGAGGATGAGAAGGTAATCATCTCCGAACTTCTTGTCGAACCCAACTACGCATGTGTGGGCAAGACCCTCATGAATATCACCCTTCCTCCGAACACCATCATCGGATGTATTATCCGCAAATCCTCGGATATGATAGTCCCGAACGGTAATACGGAGATTAAATCAGGCGACAAGCTGCTTGTCATAGCCTCCCCCGAGACACAGGAGAAGGTTATAGCGGCCATCGCCAAGCAGTAGGAGGGTTCATATGAGCAAGACACAGCTTCGCCGATACGTGAAGAACATCGGCATAGTCTTAATCGTTTACCTCTTCACAACCTTCCTCGCGTTCGTCCTTGACCTGCGCGAAATCCATTCCGAGAACCTGCTGACACTCTACCTTCTCGGTATCATAATCATAGTCATGGAGACAAAGAGTTTCCTGACGACTGTGCTGTCGTCCCTCCTCTTTATCCTGACACACAACTATATGTTCCTCGGAGACAAGTACCAGTGGCATCCGTTCTCCAACCGAAGCTTTGCCCTCTCGGCATTCCTCTTCCTCACGGTTGCCCTGATAGTAAACCTCCTCGTTGTACGTCTCCAGAGGCAGATGGCCGTCTCAAAGAAGAACGCGGCCATGCACAAGAAACTCTACGAGGCATCTGAAGGTCTCATCTCAATTCACGGCCGTGATCACGTAATCGAGTATGCCGACAAGGCGCTGACCGAGCTCACCGGCTCCGAGGTCGAGTTCTTCTTCGACATCGATAAAAACGACGAGAACGAGGCCAGAAAATGGTGTTACAAGAACTCGGCAAAATGCGGACACGGCGAGGTTGAATTCCCCGACGCGGGCTGCAAGTACATGCCGATACGCAGTAACAGAAAGACTGTCGGTGTTGTCTCAATAGACTGCACGCAGAACGAGCTGACAAGCGAGGCCGAGGAGTGCGTAATAGCCCTTCTCTCCCAGATAACCATCGCGATTGAGCGTGCCGATCTCGAGGCTGAGAAGCAGTCCGAGGCCGACCTCCGTGCACGCGAGCACCTCAAGGCCACAGTCACAAAGAACATCTCGCATGACATGTATCCGCGCGCCAAAGCAATCTACGAGAGCGCGAAAGCCATGCGCGAAAACATGAATCTCATGGAAAACGACGAGATTCTGGAAAAACTCAAAAAGATCGAGGACGAGTCGGACTACATCGCACAGACCGTCGACAACCTCCTCGACATAAACAAAGACAGATGACGAAAGGAGTGCGAACATGAGCAAGACAATGATAATCACCGACACCTGCTGTGATCTGCCTGCCGGCCTCGTTGACTGTTACGATGTGGAAATTCTCTCTACGACATTCAACATCGATGACAAGTTCTTCAACGAGGGAATCGACTTCACCTGTGAGAATTTCTACGAGATTCTCCCGGCTCCCAAGGGCAAGATCAAGAGTGTCTCAATTCCCGCCGCCATTTATCTTGATCGTTTCAAGAATGCCCATGCCTGCGGCTTCGACAGCGTCATTGTCATAATGACGGGTTCTGTTGCATTCCCCATGCACAGGACAGCCGAAGAGGCCATCGAACTCTACAAGACGCAGAATCCCACTTCTGACCTCCGCATTGAGATGGTGGACACAAAGTGTTTTTCCATGTGCGCCGGTCTTGTGGTAATCGAGGCGGCAAAACTCGCACAGGAAGGCACTGACGTGGATGAGATTCTGACACAGATAAATCATTCCTGTTCACAGATGACCATGCTCGTTGACGCTTTCAATATACCTCTCTCCTTCCTTGACTCCTCAAGGCCCTGGAAGAAGTATATTCAGTTCACGGGCTCATATCATCCGTTCCCGACACTTAAGATAAACTCGGAGAAGGCAATTGAGCTGCCCATCATAAAGGGAGACCACTCCGCCTTCGACCAGTTCTATGCCTACTGTATTGAGTCCCTCCGCGAGACCAAGCCGGACTACGCAATAGGCTATGCTTCACGTAAAAAAGAGGCACGGGCCATCGCCATGCTCCTCGAAGAGGAACTCGGCTATGCACCCGTAACACTTTATAAACTCGGCGCAATCTCCGCCTACGGCGCGAGCAAGGCAGCCATTACACTGTGCTTCAAGGCCCCGAGCATTGAAGAGCAACTCCGTAAATAGAAAGAGGTAGTATTATGACACTCAACAAGAAAACCGTTGACGACATCAACGTAAAAGGCAAGCGCGTCCTTGTACGCTGCGACTTCAACGTACCCCTCAAAGAGGGTAAGATCACTGACGAGAACCGTCTCGTCGCAGCACTTCCCACAATCAAAAAACTCATCGCCGACGGCGGCAAGGTAATCCTCTGCTCCCACCTCGGCAAGCCGAAGGGCGAGCCCAAGCCCGAGCTCTCACTCGCTCCCGTCGCAGCGCGTCTGTCCGAGCTCCTCGGACAGGAAGTAAAGTTTGCAGCTGACGACAACGTTGTCGGTGAAAATGCAAAGGCCGCCGTCGCCGCAATGAATGACGGTGATGTCGTACTTCTCCAGAACACACGCTACAGAGCTGAGGAGACAAAGAACGAGGAGAACTTCTCTAAGGAACTCGGCGAACTCGCCGACATCTTCGTAAACGATGCCTTCGGTACAGCCCACAGAGCTCACTGCTCAACAGTAGGCGTTGTATCTTTTGTCGATGAAGCCGTATCCGGCTATCTCATCGAGAAGGAACTCAAGTACCTCGGCAACGCCGTTGAAGATCCGAAGCGCCCCTTCGTATGCATTCTCGGCGGCGCAAAGGTCGCTGACAAACTCAATGTCATAGACAATCTCTTAAACAAGGCCGACGCCCTCATTATCGGCGGCGGTATGGCATATACATTCCTCGCAGCCAAAGGCTTCGGCGTCGGCAAATCCCTTGTTGACGACACCAAGATCGACTACTGCAGGGACATGATGAAGAAAGCCGAGGAGAAGGGCGTAAAGATTCTCCTTCCCATAGACACTGCTGTCGCAAAGGCATTCCCGGATCCTATCGATGCTCCGATAGATGTTGAGGTTGTCGATGCCGACAAGATCCCCGCAGACGCGATGGGCCTCGACATTGGTCCGAAGACTGCTGAGATGTTCGCTGCCGAAGTACTCGGCGCAAAGACAGTTGTATGGAACGGCCCGATGGGCGTTTTCGAGAACCCCGTACTTGCCAAGGGCACACTCGCTGTTGCTGAGGCAATGGCCAAGTCCGATGCCATCACGGTAATCGGCGGCGGTGACTCTGCTGCAGCCGTAAACCAGCTCGGTCTCGGAGACAAGATGACGCACATTTCCACCGGCGGCGGCGCCTCACTCGAGTTCCTTGAAGGCAAGGAACTCCCGGGCATTGCAGCCATGAACGACAGATAAGGAAAGGAAACCAAAGCAATGAAAAAGGAAGTAAGAAAGGCTGTAATAGCCGGCAACTGGAAAATGAACAAGACACCCTCTGAAGCTACAGCTCTCATCAATGAGATGAAGCCGCTCGTAGCAGGCGCTGACTGCGATGTAGTACTCTGTGTACCCTTCGTAGACATCGCCGCTGCAGTTGAAGCAGCAAAGGGTTCAAATATCAAAATCGGTGCTGAGAACGTCCACTTCAAAGAGAGCGGCGCTTTCACGGGAGAAGTCTCTGCAAAGATGCTCAAGGAAGCAGGCGTTGAGTACGTCGTAATCGGCCACAGCGAAAGAAGACAGTATTTCGGCGAGACCGACCAGACAGTCAACCTCCGCACACTCGCAGCCCTCTCAGAGGGTCTCAAGCCCATCGTATGTGTCGGTGAGACACTTGAGCAGAGAGAGCTCGGCTACACCGAGACACTCCTCAAGTTCCAGACAAAGATGGCTCTCACAAATGTAACTGCAGAGCAGATGAAGGACGTCATCATAGCCTATGAGCCCGTATGGGCAATCGGCACGGGCGTTACCGCCACAGATGACCAGGCTGACGAGGGCAACGGATTTGTCCGCGCAGCTGTTGAAGAGATCTACGGCAAGGACGTTGCCGAGGCGACGACTGTTCAGTACGGCGGTTCAATGAACGCCGGCAACGCCGAAGGCCTTCTCTCAAAGGTCAATGTTGACGGCGGCCTTATCGGCGGCGCCTCCCTGAAGTCGGCTGACTTCTCAACAATAGTAAAAGCTGCAAGCAAATAGAAAGGGATAAGATGAAAAAACCCGTAGTACTGTGTATTTTTGACGGTTTCGGCTGGGTGCCGGAAGAAACCTACGGCAACGCCATAGTCGCCGCAAATACACCGAACATAGACAAAGTAATGAGTGAGTGCCCCCATACGACGATAGGCGCATCGGGCCTTGATGTCGGTCTTCCCGACGGCCAGATGGGCAACTCCGAAGTCGGTCACACCAACATCGGCGCAGGCCGTATCGTTTACCAGGAACTCACCCGTATCTCCAAATCAATTGAAGACGGTGACTTTTTCGAAAACGAAGCTTTCAGAAAAGCCATCGAAAACTGCAAAAAGAACAACTCCGCCCTCCACCTGATGGGTCTCCTCTCAGACGGCGGAGTGCACAGCCACAACACCCACCTCTACGGTCTTCTTAAACTCGCAAAACGCGAGGGCCTTGAGAAGGTATATGTCCACGGCATTTTAGACGGCCGTGACGTACCTCCGACCTCGGGCATTGAATATGTGCGTCAGCTTCTCGACTTCATGAAAGCCGAGGGCGTAGGTCGCCTCGCGACCCTCACCGGCCGTTTCTATGCCATGGACCGCGATAACCGCTGGGAGCGCGTGGAGAAGGCTTACAACGCATTCGTCAAGGGCGAAGGCGTACACATGGCCGACCCCATAAAGGCTCTTGAACTCTCATATGATACGGTTGACTCCGACGGCAAGAACCTGACGGATGAATTCGTCATGCCCACAGTCATCGACTGCGAGGCAGAGTGCGACGGACGCTGCGACTACTGTGAGCGCGAGGACGACGGACGCGTACACGAAAATGACAGCATCATTTTCTTCAACTTCCGTCCCGACCGCGCGCGTGAGATAACAAGGGCATTCGTCGATCCGGAAGTAACAGGATTTGACCACGACTGGTTCCCCGTCTTCTATGTCTGTATGACACAGTATGACGCGACCATGCCGAACGTCGAGGTGGCTTTCAAGCCCCAGTCTCTCGAGAACACTCTCGGCGAGTACCTCGCAAAGAACAATATGACTCAGCTTCGCATTGCCGAGACTGAGAAGTATGCGCATGTAACATTCTTCTTCAACGGCGGTGTCGAGACCGTAAACGAGGGCGAGGACAGAATCCTCATTCCGAGCCCGAAGGTCACGACCTATGACTTAAAGCCCGAGATGAGCGCATATGAGGTCACGGACAAACTCGTCGAGGCTGTCCTTTCCGACAAATACAACATCATCATCATAAACTACGCCAACTGCGACATGGTCGGTCACACAGGCGTTTTCGAGGCCGCTGTAAAGGCCGTCGAAACCGTCGACACATGTTTCGGCCGCCTTATGGAGGCAGTTGACAAAATGGGCGGCGCAATCCTGCTCACCGCCGACCACGGCAACTCGGACAAGATGTATGAGCCGGACGGTTCACCGTTCACCGCTCATACGACAAACCCCGTACCGTTTGCCGTCATAGGCGCCGGTGACGTGAAGCTCCGCGCAGGCGGCCGCCTGTGCGACCTCTCCCCGACCATCCTGAAACTGCTTGAACTCCCGCAGCCTCCCGAGATGACCGGCGAGTCACTCATTGTCGGCTGATGACTTACTATCTTGACGACATACCCGTAGAGGTAGAGCGAAAAAAGATAAAAAATCTGCACCTCTATGTAAAGCCTCCGTACGGTGATGTAAAGGTCACCGCACCGAAGTATGTCTCCGAGAAGGAGATAAAGGCTTTCATAGAGGCGCGCAGAGACTGGATTATTGAAAACGTCGAAAAAATAAAGGCCGTACCCGTAATCTCCTATGACACCGGTGACAGGATTCCCATCTGGGGAGAGTTCTACACATTAAGTGTCCTGGAAGACACGAGATACAGCCTCACAGCGCACGAGAACGGCACTGCCGATCTGATAGTGCGCGAGGGGTGTACGCAGGAACAGAAGGAGGCCTTCATCCTCGAGTGGTACCGGAAGGAACTCACCGAGCGCGTCGAAATCCTCCTGCCGAAATGGGAGGCCTATACCGGCCTTCACTGCAGCGGCTGGCAGAGCAAAGACATGAAATCCCGCTGGGGCACCTGCAACACCAAAACAAAAAAGATTTGGCTCAACGTGAGGCTTGCCGAGCATCCTGTAGAATGTCTTGAATATGTCATTCTGCATGAGCTCGCCCACACCGTCGTGCCAAATCATGGTAGCGAATTCAAAGCTATTTTAAATGAGTTTATGCCTGAGTGGAAGCAGTACAGAAAACTGCTCAACAAGGGTTCTAACTCTTAAACCAGACATTAAGCGCCTTACAGATAACCGCTGAGAGTATTGTGCAGCAGATAGCCTCCACAAGGCCGTTTAAGCCTACGAGCGCGACAACAAACGTGAATACGCTTGTGGCGCCGAGTGAACTTACAAGGCCCTGAAGGAACTCAGTGTTCCAGTAGAGAGCGATGAGCGTTGTCATAAAGAACAGCGTGTTGAGTACCGAACCCACAAGTCCGGTAAGCGAATAGCCGACAATATTCTCCTGCTTTATCGCCTTGAAGAAAAGGCCCGTAAGCCAGCCCATGAGGGTTCTCGTGGGTACGCAGACAAGAAATGCGAAAAGCGGATTTATCTCAAGCAGGGCGACACCAAAGGCGGAGAGTCCGAAGACACACTGCAGGAAGCTCGTAAGACCGAACGCAAAACCGAGCAGCGCTCCCGAGGCAGGTCCCAGCACCATGGCGCCGATAATTACGGGCACCGTGATGAGAGTTATCTCAACCACTCCGAGCTTGATGTATCCTATCATAGGCACAAAAGCCATGATAATGATAATCGCAAGCAGTACACCGAGTTCGGTAAGCCTCAAGATTTTGTCATCTACCCTGACTTTTCCTTTTTTAGCTGCCATTTAAATCACCTTTACGTACAAAATAGTAATGACATTATAAAGTTATTAATCACTTTTTGCAAACACTAAATTACTGAAAAGAAGGTCTCAAAAGTTCCCATGGAGAAAAAAGATCTGAACAAATCCTATTATATGGGTATTTTAAAGTGTCTTTCATACCCGATATTCATGGTAGGCATAGTCACGGTCATACCGTCCCTCCTCTTCATTTTCTATCCCGAGGAGAAGGGGCTGATGCAGTACTTCGCCATTCCGGGCGTGGCCTATCTCTTTATCGGCTATCTCATAAGGCTCTTCACACAGGAATACAAGGTCGCCGAGCTGAAAAGAAACAGTGCGCCGGTCGTCACACTCCTGATCTGGATTATTTCCATCTTCATAGGTTCGATACCCTTCTATTTGACCAAGGACTACACCTTCACGCAGGCGCTCTTTGAATCAACGAGCGGCTTTACGACAACCGGATTCACCGTAACCGATTTCAATACGGTGTCCCACATGGTCCTCCTTTACCGCTCGCTCCTTCACCTGCTTGGCGGCGTAGGACTCATACTCATACTCAGTCTCGTGGTATCCAACACCTTCGGAATGCAGCTCTTCAAAGCCGAAGGCCACCTCGATAAAATCGAACCGAGCGTATCCTACTCGGCAAGAACCATTATCGTAATCTACCTCGGACTCATAACAGGCGGCACAATCCTCTACACACTCTTCGGAATGCCCCTGTTCGACTCAATCAACCACGCAATTTCCGCCGTCTCAACGGGCGGCTTCTCTACAAAATCACAGAGCATAGGTTTCTGGCACAATGTTCCCATTGACATAACCACAGTCGTACTTATGATGCTGGGCGCCACCAACTTCATGGGAACAATGCTCCTCTTCAAGGGCAAATTCAAGAGCCTCTTCAAAAACAGTGAGACTCTGGTCACCCTCTTCTTCATAGCGGTGACCACACCCATCGTAATCGTTCAGCTGTTCGCAAACGGAATCTGCGAACACCTTCCCAGCGCAATAGACAACGCCGTATTCCAGGTCGTCGCGGTAATCACGACCACAGGTCTTTCCACGGTGGATGATTTCTTCCCGAGATCAACCTTTGCGCTCATGCCGCTCATCATACTCATGTTCATAGGCGGCAACACGGGTTCTACCGCCGGCGGTCTCAAGGCTTACAGGGTATCCCTCGGCCTTCGCAGCATTTACTACGAAACACGCAGCGCCGCCGAATCAAACAGAATACACAGAGGCCGTTTCTTCTACCACTTCGGCAAGAAGGAGAACTTCACCAGAGAGGAACAGAGTGCGAACAACACTTACATACTCATGTACCTGGCCATAGGCTTCGTGGGCACCTTTGCCCTCACGCTGTGCGGCTATGACTTCAAGGACAGCTTCATTGAGTTCTTCTCGGCCCTCGGCACCGTAGGCATGTCCTCGGGCATTGTAAGCCGCGACATGAGCAACGCATCGATGTGGATAATCATGGTGGGCATGCTTATAGCCCGACTTGAAATCTACATCTTCATCTTAAGCGGCACACGGATAATCACTGAAATAAAAGAACTCATAAAACACAATAAATAAAGAAAGGTGAGCCTTCCGGCTCACCTTTTTATTTTATTTCTTTCTTCCCTTTACATAGGGTTCCGGATGATCGTACTCACCGTACTCACAGCCGATATGCTCGGCATGAATATCATCAACGAGTTCATAACGGAACGGGAACTTCTTCCTGTAGAGTTTGAGGTCACCATAGCCGTTGCCGCCGTTCCAGAGTCTCTGATGGCGGAACGCTCCGTCA
>JAEEGK010002726.1_pt1 | contig 44320 bp, 32 predicted proteins | sample 8958771 | NCBI WGS metagenome assembly JAEEGK01 (sample SAMN16246547, study PRJNA631951) | gut metagenome | biome: gut microbiome; feature: rumen; material: SC-attached | host: Bos | place: Iran: Karaj | collected 2018-10
AAAAATAATAATCAAAATAAAATTAAAAAAATAAAAAAAAATAAAATAGTTTTAAGTAATAATAAAAAAATTTCAAAAATAAAATATAAAGAAATTGAAAAAGAAAAGGAAAACAATAATAACATAATATATAAAGAAAAAAGAATTATTCCAGTTCCTTCTTTATTAACTAAAACTTTTCAAATAAAAAATAAAGTTATTAATGAATTAATTAAAAATAGTAAAAATATAAAAAGTCAAAGTCCTTTAAGAAATAGTAATAAAGTATTTGATTCAAATTATGAATTTAATAATATTGATTGTTTAGCTTTAGATAAATATATTCAAAATTATGAAAAAACTCAAATTTTATTTTCTCCTTCAATGAGAGGCAAAAAAATTATAACAAGAAAAATAATTAAAAAAGAAAATATATAATAATAAAAACTAAACTTTTTCATATATTATAAATAGAAAAAAAATAATATATAATAAATGTTATAAATATTATATATTAAAAATAAAAATTATAAAAAAATAAATATTAACATTTTTAAAAAAAATAAATATAAAATGAATTAAAAATAAATAAAAAATAAATAAATGGAATATATAAGAGGAGAAGGAAGAATGAATGTAAATCAAATAAAAGTTTCAGGTTGGAATCCTTCAAATTTAGTTCAGCCTGTAAAAGTAAATGGTGATATTTTTAAAAGAGATAAAAAAGTAATAAAAAAAATAGATAAAGATGATGAAGAAGAAAAAAAAAAAATTGAAAGAATAAAAAAATTAAATTTAGAAATTGAAAATGTTAAAAAAGATCCTGTAAAAAAATTATCTGCTGAACATGATGATTTTTCATATATTCCAAGACTAGTTCCTTTATATAGATCACATTTTTCAAAATATACTTAAATAATATTTTTATAATATTTTATATTTTTTTTTATATATTTGACTATTTAATTTAATTTAAAGATTTTTACAAATAATAAAAAATTTAAATACAAAATTTAATTCTTTTAACATTTTTAAAAATCAATTGTAATATATTTTCAAAAAAAGAAATATATTACTTAATCCCTTTTTTCTAATTTACAATTTTTATAAAATAAAACATTTTAATTTTTAATAGTAAAAACAGAAACAATTTTAGCAATATTATGATTTAAATGTCTAATTTTGACAATAAATCCAAAATAAATAATTAATAATAAAAAAATCTCAGTTAAATTACTTACAACTAAATATATAACTAATACAATTGTTTCTTTCTGAGATGCATCAGTTATTGCATCATTAAAAATTTTATTATTCATAAATCTTCTTAATGGTCTATATAATAAAAATTCCATATCAAAAATTCCAAATAAATTAGAATTTATTATTTTATATATATATTCACTTGGAATTGTTTGTTTTATTAATTTTACAAATGAATGTAAATTATAAAATAAACTTTGTAAAAATATTTTTTCATCTGGATATTCCCAATAAAATTTCTTTTCACAAATATCAATTATTCCATTTTTATAATTAAAATTCAATAATTCTGAAACTTTATAAATTAAATCATCATTACTATTTTCATAAAAATTTTTACAATTAGGTTCAAAATAATAACTAATAGGAGGAATTAAACCTTTACTTCTTTTATTATATATATAAAATGTATTAAATGCATCAACAAAAAGATTTGATAAATAATTATTTGTTTCATTCTGTAATAACATTCCTAAATTTGTTTCAGTTTGATTACCAAAATACATTAATTGAAGTAATGATAATCCATTAAATCCAGATGTTTCAGCATTATCAACATCTTTTATTATTTCTATTATATTTTTTGTTGCTTTAATTCTCTTACTCCAAAGTAACATAAATAAAATGAAAATAAAAATATAATATAATATTATGTATATGTTATATATGAAATAATGAGAGAGAATTTCAAAATAAGTTGACCATGTAAACAATTTATCTTTCTTTTTTTTTATTATGTTTATAGGTTTTGAAAATGTTGGAATTATTTCTTTTTTTTTTAATAATTCATATTTTTTATATATTTTATCTATTTCCTTTAAAATTGAATTTGGATTTACTTTATATAATAAACTTAATGTTTTCAATAATTCAATTTTTTTCTTAAAAAATTCTTTATTTTTTTCTTTTTTTAATGTTCTTATTACTTTATCTATTCTTAATATTAATAAATTTAAAAATGAATATAAATAATACATAAGTAATAATCCTAACCAAATGTGTAAAAGAAAAGAAATAATCATAAAATAATTACTTATTTCATCAAAGTTTATTATTTTATGATGAATATTATTGTACATACTTAATTGAATACTTCTCCAAGTTTTTAGATAATTTATATAATTAATAAGAATATTATAAAATTGAATTTGAGAATCAGTCATATTATTTAAATATCTTAAATTTGAGAAATCATAATATGGAACTCCTGTAAAAAAATAAATTGGTCTTTCATAATAAATATCATCTTCAAGAACAATATTAACTGCATTAATTATAATTTCAATTCCATTATTAAATGAAATTTCTTGTTCAATTACTTTTATTTTTTCATCAACAATTGAAATAGATTTATAAATAAAAAGTTGTTGATAAGCTTCTTTTGTATTATAATCATTTAATTCATAAATATGAATTTTTAAAGTTTGAATTCTTTGAATCATTTCATTTAATTTATAAATATTTTCATATATAATATAATCAAATATATTAAAAGTAAAATTAAATTGTTCTTTTTGAACATCTGAATATTCTTTATAATAATTTCTACAAGAATAATTTTCAATATCACTATCACCAAAACAAACTATTGACATTAATCCAGATATTAAAATATAATACATTCTATTTGCTGATCTTAAATTAGTATAAATATTATTAATTTTTATAATTTTTGAATTGTGATTTAATTCAATAATCAAGCAAATTATATTAAATAAAATAAGAAATAAACTAAAATAAATCATTAATTTCTTTGTAGTTTGAAATCTAGATTTATATTTTTTTAAAACTTCATCATCTCCAAAAATATAATTTGGTTTTTTTATATTTAAAATTACTTTTTTTGTTAAACTTGTATTACTTGTTGTATTTACACTTCTTGAATCCACAACATATTTTGTAGTAGTTTTTTTTTTTTCATTTTCATTATTTTTTTCTTCATCATCATCATCAATATCTAACATTTCTTTTGTATTTGTATAAATATAATTTTTTTGTTTACAATTAAAAACTTTATATGTTTTTTCTTTATTAGAAAATGAAATAAATAAAGATAAAACATATCTTTTGTTTTTTTTAATAATAATATATTTATTATCTGACATTTTTTTAAATAAATTTGATAATATAAGAGAACTTCTAAAAATTCCTTTTTCTTGTTTTTTTTCTAATAGATGTTTAGAAGAATTTAAAGTCATTGCCATTTCTTTTCCCATATAATAAATTATATCATATTCTCCTTGATTATTTTTATGTGATTCAGTTATTACTAAATTATTTTTTAATACTGTATAATCACCAATAATACTAAAATCATTATCTCCTAATCCTTTTGTTAAATAAAAATTATATATGAAAGGATAAAAAGTACTTTCTTTTTTTTCATTTCCTTTAATAATAAATTCAAATGTTTTTGACATTGAATTTTTATTTACTTCTTTTAAAAATTCACTCATTGCATGAAAACGAAATTCTTCTGGGAATAAAAAAGAAAAATCCTTTCCTATATAATTTAATAAATCTTTTCCTGAATAAGAAACAGTATATTTTTTATTAAATGAATTAACATTAACTATTAAAAATTTATCTTCATTATAATGAAAATTCAAAAATTCTTCATTATAATTTTTATTTACTCTAATTAATCCTTCATCTTTATTAATAGGAATATTTAATATTTCTTCATTTAATATTCTCATAATAACTAAACCATAATATTGCATATTATCTCTTTCATTTAAAACAAAAGTTTGATCAGTTTCCATTTTTGAAAATTTTTCTGATAATTTTGTAATTTCACTTGGAGTAATAATTGAATGATATTGTATTTTTTCTTCAATACTATCAAGAATATCTTTTACTTCTTTTAATATTAAATCTAATAAATAAATTTGTCTCCAATTTATATTTTCTGCAATTTGCATTTCTGAACAAAAATTTTCATATATTATTCTTAAATTATTTTCAATATTTCTATCTAAATTTGTATATCTCTTAATTAATTTTTTAAATTGATAATGTATTTTTAAATTATAACATGCATTTTCTTTTAAATTTGATAATAAATCATATACATCATGAATGTAATTTAGTTTACAACAACCATTTTTTTTATTTTCTTTTTCTATTAATGATAAAAATAATTTATGTAAGACATTAAAATCAAAACTATTTTTTGGATTATTTTCTCTATATTTTTGTAAAAATTTACAAAAAACACATTTTCTACAAAACAAATAATGAAATTTTATTTTTTCATTATATATTTTTAAATATAATTCTTTATCTTTATTTTGCATTAGATTTAATATAAGTAATATTTGATTTTGATAATTTAAAAAATTTAAATCTTTTAAAGACAAATTGATAGGATTATATTCAAATGAATTAATAAAACATAAAATAATTGTTCCAATTATTAAAATTAAATACATAAAAAAATGTTTATCATGAAATAATAAAGTAAATATTATCATTAAAGAAGAAAAAGAAGTAAAAAAAAGTCTTAATTTGATATTATTTTTAATAATAATTGAATAAATAGGATTATAATATATTGAAATTAAAAAAAATACTAATCCTATAAAAAAGTAAACTATAGTACTTACATTTAAAAAAAATAAAATACTATCATTTTTTGATTTTGATACATCACTTATATTACGACAAAAAGATAATAAAATTTTTAAATAAAATAAAAAAATATCAGAATTTCTCATTGTAGAATTAACTGGATAATTAATATTTCCTGTACTAATTACATATAAGTTAAAGATATTATCATTAATACAATAAATAACAATAATTAAACTTATAAGACATACAACTGGTAATAAAATATTTTTTTTTTCATCATAACAAAAATTAATAAAATTATAAATAAAAGCATCTACAGAACAAATTGAAAATGTTCTACAAAAAAGAATATTATATAAATTAATATAAATATCATTTAAGAATTGATTTCGAAATTCATATTTAATATAAAATAAAATATGAAATACAATAAAAAGGAAAGTAATTAATGCTAAATAAGAATATCTAAAATAAGGTGATATATTATATAAAGTATGAAGATGATGATAAGGAGAAAAAACAAAAAAATAATTTTTGCTTTTTTTCTTTGTGGTTTTATATACTGATAAATAAAAACAAATATTCATAAGTGGAACATAAATCATTATTAATTCTAAAAAGTTTAAAAGATATATTATATATTTATTTTTGGTATAATGTTTGATATTTTGTCTAAAAATGAAATATTTAATATCCTTTTTCATTTTAATCTGAAATATTTAAATTTTTAATATATAATTTAGGTAGTATTTCAATTCTTCATTAATAAAAATATTAACTTATATATTTTAATTTAAATTTATTTAATTAATCTAAATCAATGTTAACAAGTTTTTTAAAAGCAAAATTAAATTTAAAAGCACTTTTATAATATATATTATATTCTAATAGTAATTCTGCCATTCTTTGTAATGTAAAAGGCATTTTTTTCATATTTGTTAAATAATAAATAATATCTTCATCAATGTTTTGAATTGTATTTAAATTATTAATATCTGGAGATTCATTTTTAGTTTCATCTATTTTTTTTTTATTTTGATTATCATTTTCATTTTCAATTTTATTATATTCCTGAATTACTGATTTATATTTTTCAATAAAATATTGTTTTAAATCATTCCATTCATATATACTTATTGCTTTATTTTTTATATTATTTAATTCTTCATCAAAATTAATTATTGTATTTTCTTTTTTTTCATTTGTATTAATTTCATTATCTTTTTTTAAAGAATCATATTCATTTTCTTTTTTTTCATCACTCATAAAATTTTGAAAATTAAAAATTAAAAAGAAAATAATAAAAATTTTAGATAAAAAAATGAATTACAAGATTTTTTATATTCTTATACTATTCAAAATTTCTTTATGTATAAAACTAAAAATTATAGATGAAGATTTTATAAAAATAAGAATTGGTAATCCTCAAACAGAACTTAAATTATTAATAGATCCAGTATCACCATTTACATATATATTTAAAAATTTCAAATCATCAACAACAGAAAAATTAGAATCAACAGTTTTTCAAAATGCATTTGGTACATATGAAGGAGAATGGCAAAATGATTTTTTTTTCTTAACAGAAGATCCATTTTTTAATATAAAATTAAGATATGTAAAAGTATTAAAAACAAAAAGTAATTTTCATGTTGATGGTGTATTTGGTTTAGGTTATCATTCAGGATATCCTGAATCAAATATTTATAGTGTATTAAATAAAATACATTCTTTATTCAATATGAAAAAATTACTTTCATATGATAAGAAAAAAAAATTATTAACAATAGGAGAAATTCCATTAAGAGAATATAGTAATCCAGTAAGACTTCCAATTTATCATAAAGAAGGTAAAATTGAAACTTTTATTAAATTATCATCTATATCATTTATGAATAAAAATACAAGAGAAATACATTATGAAGATATTAATGATGATGCAGTTTTAGGTTTATTTCCAATTTTAATTGCTCCTAAATTAAGATATTTTTGGATGAATAATACATATATACCAAAAATAATAGAATTTAATACTTCATATTATATTCTTCCTCAGAAAAAAAAATTTTTTAGTGATATTTACATTCATAAAATTAATAATAGTGTTATTACTTCAATTATTTTAAATAAATTTGGTTATAAATATAAATTTGCTGAAAAAATAGATGGAGGTTATAGATCATTAATGAGATTAGGTGATGATTTTAGAAATCCATTACCTTATTGGTATTTAGGTATTGATACTTTAAATATTGATAGACTTGATTTTGATTTTAATTTATATGTTGTTAGAATTTTTTCTAATACTGCTTATGATATTGATGGTAATAAATTGTTGTTTTTATTTAAATATATTTTATTAACTATTGCAATTTGTGTTTGGATTTGTATTATATTAAGAGTTTTTTTGGCTAAGAAAAAACAAAAAGATATAGAAAAAGGAACAGAACTTCAAGAATTGTAAAATATTTAAAGTTATTTATTTTATTTAAAAACTTTTATTTAACAAATTCAGTAAGAAATAATTTAAATGAAAATATATAAAAAGTAAAATAATAAATGTAAATGTTAAATTAATAATTATAAATTAAATACAAATTTTAAAAATTTAAAATTATGATTATTTATTTAAATATAAAATTCTTATAAATTATATTTTTTTTAATTTTATTTATTTAAAAACAATTAATATGTCAAAAAATATTGATTATGATGATATAGCAGATTCAATTTTTGAAGAAACAAACAAAATAAGAAAAAATCCTCAAAGTTACATACCAAAATTAAAAGAATGTTTAAATAATTTCAGAGAAAAAATATATCATCGTCCAGGAGAAGAACCAATTCAAACATATGAAGGTAAAGAAGCATTTGAAGAAGCAATTAAATTTTTAAAAACTCAAAAATCAACAAATGAATTAGATTACAGTGAAGAGATATCAAAAGCATGTATAGATCATGTAAAAGATATAGGACCAAAAGGATTAACAACACATATAGGAAGTGATAATAAAAATATATCAGATAGAATAGAAAAATATTGTGAATGGGATGGTGCAGTTGCAGAAAGTATTGATTTTGGTTTTAAAAATCCAGAAAATATAATAATAAATCTTATAGTATGTGATGGAGTAAAAGAAAGATATCAAAGGAAAAATTTATTTCATCCTGATTTACATTTTATTGGAATTGGTGTTGGTCCTCATAAAGATTATGGTATTTGTACTGTTATTGGATATACTAAAGGTTTAAGAGCTTTAGGAGAAGAAGCTACTGATGTTTCTGATTTTATTAATGATTATATTAAGAATACTATGGGAAAAAAAAGAAATAAAAATGCTTTTCAAGAAGATGATCCTGATGCTCCTGATAATACTATTTCTGTTAAAATTGTTAAAACTACTAAGAGAATTAAAGGAAAAAATAAAAAAATTACTAAAAAAATTTATACTTTGGATAATGGAGCTCAACATATAGTTGAAATTGAGGAAAATTAATTTTTTTGTATTTAATAATTAATAATTTTTTAATTTTTATTTTTGATTTAATTTTTATGGAAAAATCAATATTATACATTAAATGAAGTTTTAATTATATTTAATATTATTATTTGTTCTAAACTTCAAAATTAAAAGTATTAAATAATTATTTTTAATTAGAAAATATCCCCATCCCCATTTATATTTAATATTAATTATTTTTGTATTATTTATAAAATAAAATTTATGTTTTTCAATTATTAAATTTTTTTTTTTAAATATTAAATTTTTATTTAATGTTAAGCTTTCATTATAATTTGTATTTATAATACAAATTTTTTTATTCAAAATCAAATTTTTAAAAATCATTAAGAAAATTAAATACGATTTTAAAAATAATAAAAAAATAATTAATATTTAATATATGTGATATGGGGATATTATTAAATTTTTTTAGAAAATCAAAAAAATACTATAAATAATCAAATTTAAAAAAATTATTTTATTATTTGAATGAGAATAAGTAATACAACAATTGACAGTAATGAGCCAACTGATAAAGAAAATGAAAGAAGTAAACAATTTAATAACTTAATAAATGAAAGTGATAGTAAAATTAAAAACATATAATTTTAAGATGAAATAAATCAAATTAAAGAAGAAGATAAATTTGGAGAATTTACAATTTTTATAAATATATGTAAAAATTTATTAGGTGCAGGACCAATTGCTTTACCTTTTGTATTTAGAACTTTTGGAATTTTACAAGGAATTATATCAATATTTTTTATTGGATATTTAAGTCATTTAGGAACTGTTTATTTATTAAAATGTAAAGATATAACAAAAAAATAGTAAAATATTATTTTTAAATTTTTAAGTGGTTATTCTATTTATGCTAGAATTACAATGGGAAATTTTGGAAGTATTTTATTAAATATTATTATTTGTGGTTGTTTATATGGAGGAGTTTGTTATTATTTCAAAATATTTGGTCAACTTTCAAATTCAATTATTCAAATTTTTATTACAAATATTAATGATTATTGGTATTTTTCACCTAATATGTTAGTTGTTATAATTTGGATAATTTTATCTCCTTTAATGTTTAAAAAAACTATTCATGAAATGAATATTACAAATTATATTGGAGTTTTTTGTGCTTATAATTTAATAATTTCTTTATTTGTTTTATTTGTTTATAAATTAAAATTTGAAAATTCAATTAATTTTTCAGGAATTGAAATTTATTCAACTAAAATTTCTTGGATTGAAAAAATTATTGCACTTTGTGGTTTAATTGATACTTTTTTATATCAATTTAATTTATTTAATATTTATGTTGGATTAAAAAATAGAAGTTCAAAAAAAATGAGAAAATTATGCTTTTTAGCAGTTTTTTCTACATGTTTATTAGATATTATTGCTGGAATTTTAGGTTATATTATGTATGTTAAAAGAATTGATAATATTATTATTGAAATAATAAGAGAAGAATTTATTCTTTATTTAAGAAAAAAACAATATGTTATTAGTCTATTTCTTTTTTTATTAATTATTTCTTTTTTATTAGGAGGTTTATTTTCTATTCCTTTATTATTTTTTGGAGCAAAAGAAAATTACTTAAACATAATATTTTTAATTTTGAAAAAATTATTTTCCAAAAAAATAAATGATGAAAAAGGAGAAGAATTAATTGATATTAACAATAAAGAAAATATGAAAAATAAAGAAAAAAATAAAACTGAAATAAATGAAAATAAATATTTAATATTTTTCTTTACCTTAATTTTTTATATAATAGCATTAATTATAACATTATATGCAGAAAAATTAATTAATATGTTAAATGCAATGGGTGCAATTGCTTCTAATCCTTTAATTTGTATTTTTCCTCCTATTTCTTATATTTTACTTAATAAAAATAAATTTCAAATTAAACTTATCATTCCATGGTTAATAGTATGTTTTGGATTTAGTTTAATAATTATTTATTTTTATTACATCCTTAATTTTTAAAGTTGTATTGCATAAAAATAAAAAAATTTGTAATTAATTTATTTTTTAATTTTTGTTTTTTTTAAATATTATAAATTGTTAATAATATATCATTAAATTATATTGAATTTGATTTGTAAAAGATTTATTATCTCTTTTTTATTATTTTACATTTTACAAATTTACAATATATTTATTTTTTAATTAAATACACAATATGATAAAATTATAAATATAAAAATGTTCAATGCTTTAGACCTTCCAAAAAAAACCAAAATAGTTTCAACACTTGGTCCAGCTTCTCAAACTCCAGAAATAATACAAAAGCTATATGAAGAAGGAGTAAATGTATTTCGTTTAAATTTTTCTCATGGAACACATGAATCACATGGTAAAATGATAGATACAATTCGTTCACTTAATTTAAATGCAGCTATAATGTTAGATACAAAAGGACCAGAAATTAGAACAGGAGAAATAAGAGATAAATTACATGTAAAAACAGGAGATGAATTTACAATGACAATTGTTCCAGGAGTATATGAAGACACTGGAAAAATTTCTGTTAGTTATCCTGAATTTATTGATGATGTTGATATTGAAGATGTTATTGTAATTGATTCAGGTATAGTTCAAGCTGAATGTATTGAAAAAGAAGGTGATGATATTAAATTTAGAGTTATTGAAGGAGAATGTGATATTACAACTAAAAGACATATTAATTTACATGGTAGACCAGTTTCACTTCCAACTGTAACTGAACAAGATTGGAAAGATATTGACTTTGGAATAGAAAAAAAAGTAGATTTTATTGCTTTATCATTTGTAAGAACTGGTGAAGATGTTGCAGAAGTAAGAAAATATTGTAGAGATAAAGGAGCAAATATTCAAATAATATCAAAAATAGAAAATTTTGAATCAACACAAAATTTAGAAGCAATTATAAGAGAAAGTGATGCAGTAATGTTTGCAAGAGGAGATTTATCATGTGAAATATCATTTGGTGAAGTTCCTACAATGCAAAAAAAAATGGCAGCATTATGTTCATATTATAATAGACCAATTATAATAGCAACTCAATTAGTATTATCAATGGTAACTAATATTCAACCAACAAGAGCAGAAGTATCTGATGTTGGTAATGCAATATTTGAAGGTGCTGATGCTATTATGACAAGTGATGAAACTACTAAAAGTCCTCATCCTGTTTTAGTTATTAAAACAATGTCTAAAATTGCAAAAGAAACTGAAAGTAATATTTATTCAATTTGTGAAAGACCAGATTGTGATGATTGTTTTGGTGTATTACATAGAGGAAGATTACAAAGAAGTGGTTTTGAAAGTAATGTTGGTTTAAGAAGACATGCTAATAAAACTAAAAAAAAAAGTAATTTAGGTTCTAGTTTAGATTTAAAAAGAAAATTTTCTTGTACTTCACTTGATGTTAGTCCTAATACTTTTAAAGAAAATATTATTTCAATTTTACCTTTTGTAACAGATGATATTGAATGTTTAGTTGCTGTAAGTAATAAAGATGATGATTATATTAAAAATATTGCTTCTAGTAGATTAAATATTCCTATGTTTGGTTTTACTAGTAATAAAATGTTATGTAATCAAATGAATTTAATTTGGAATGTTCAATCTATTTTTGATGAAAAAATTAATGATGATTATGTTAATAATATGAGAAGAGTTGATGAATATATGAAAGAAAGAGATATTATTAAATATTTACTTGTTGGTGATTTAGTTACTAATGGTAAAAAATGTACTACAATTCAAGTAAGAAATCTTTAATTTTTTTATTATGATTTCTTATACTTTAATTTTTAATTTTTAAAATTGGTTTTTAAATGTATTTAATTTAAAATTTTTTTTAGAAAAAATTAAAACTTTTTAAAAAGGTAAAAAATATTTTTAATAGAATTTTTATATAATATTTATACCATTTCAATACTTTTATTTTTAATTATTATATTAATTAACTACATATTAGAACTTAATAAAAGTATTTTTTTTAAAATATGTATTTATATTTTGAATAATTTTTCTAAAATTGATAACATATAAATTAATTTATAAAATCATTAATCTTATTATATTGAATTATTTTAATTATTATTCATTGAAATCAACTTATTAAAAGTACCATAAACTAAATCTTTATCAAAATTATTTTCATATTTTTCTAAAGCATTTATTAATTCTGTATTTTTATCTTTAAATAAGTTATCTAATTCATCTTTTTGAGAAGAATTAAAAGAAGATTTATTTAAAAGAATATAAAAACTTTCTTTATGTGAATTATATAATTCTGCAATTATTTGTAATGTTTCAATAAATTCAATATGATCTTGAGAAACTGCATAAACTTCAAAAGCTGCGATTAATGCTTTATCATCTTTTTCTATTTTTTGATTTATTATTGAATAAGTAATTTCATCTAAACAATCTTCTTTAAATAAAAGTGATATTATTTCTTTTTGTTTATTTAATATTTTATTTTCTTCATTATATAAAAAACAACTTAATTCTTTTTTTGATTTTTTAATTGTTTCTGGAGTAATTGATAAATCTTCATTTTTAACTTTAAGTTTATCACTTTTAAGTTTTGGGATTTTAATTGATTTTTTCTTTTTATTACTTCTTTTATTAAGATAATTATGTAATGTAATTTTAAATTCTGATAATGAAGGTTTCTTTTGAAAATAATCATTGATAATTATTTTTAATTGTTCATCATTTGAATAATTATTTTCTAATAATTTAATTTCATCATTAGTTAAAATTATTTTTTCTTTTATCTCATTAATAAATTCTTCTAAATAACTATTTTTATTGTAATAATTATTATTATGATTATGTTTTGGACTTAATGTTTTATTTTCTAATCTTTCTAAAATAGTTATTGTATGCTTTTTATTTAATAAATTTTTAATTTCATCTTTAAATAAGAAAATGTTTTGATTTTCTTTATATTTTTTTATAATATTTAAAATCTTTTCGTTTTTACTTTCAATTAAAAATTTAATTTTTAAACGTTCTTTTTCATTATTTTCAATCTTTGATAAATCATTTAAAAATAAAAGAGTTATTTCATCATATTGATAAAATTCTTCAGTAGAAGTATCATCATCTTTTTTCTTTATAATCATATAAATATCTTCAATTAACTTAAATAAATTTTGTTGCATTTGAAATTGATTAAATATAAATTGTATATCATTATTATTTTCATCTAATAATTTATGTAAATGCTTAATTTCAGATTCAGATAAATTTTTACCAATATTTTTAACATATTTTATTAATTCATTTTCTAAAAATTTTTCACATTTTTCATTTAATTTAATTGAAACTTTATCTGAATTATTTTGAAGATAAATATTTTCAAGTGAATGATATTCTATTTTATTATGTTTTTTAAAATATTCGAAAATAATTTGATTATTTTTTTTTAACATTTTTTTCAAATTTTTTTTTATAACTTTTTTATCATTTTCTTTATAAGGTTTTAGTCTTTTTGATGAATTACTGAAAGTTCTAAAATTTTCAAAATGTTTCATATTATTTTTATAATTATTTTGTTCTAAACTTTGACGACTAAATAATTTTTTATTTTGATGAATAATTTCTTCATTTTCAATATCAAAATTCAATTGTCTTGTTGAAAATAAATAATTGATTTTATTACCAAATATACTTTTTCTTTTTTTATATTGTTCTATAAATTTTTTAAAAGTTAATATTAATTTTGAAAGAATTTGATCTTTTTCAAATTGTTTAATTTCGTTAATTACTTTTTCATTTTCATATTTCAATGATAATCTAATTATATCTAAATCTTCATCATTAAAATATTCTTTCATTTTTTCATATATTTGAACTTTAATATTATAATCTATTAATTTAGGAGAATTAATTTCCATTTTTTTAGCTAATTTTGATTTAATAAGTGGAGAAGAAGATCTAAATTTAAATTTTCTCTTTGATTTTATATAATTTTTAATAGTAGAAACTAAATTATCATTATTTGATTTTCCTAAAAAAATTAATTTAAATTCATCTAATAATTTTCCTTGAACTAAATTTATTAATTCATTATATTGTTCTTTTGAAATTTTATCTTTAGATATTAATTGTTTTAAATATGCATTTATTTCATTAATTTCATTTTCTTTATAATTCATTTTACTCATTGATTGACTTAAAGATAAATCATGATTATTATTCTTTTTTTTTACACCATTAATATAATAATTTGCAATATAATTTCCTACATTAGGTGAATTTGTAAAAATAATATTATTAGTTTCTATATTATTTTTAATTGGAGATTTATTAATATTTTCTTTTCCTAAAATTAATTCAAAATAATTATCTTTTAAATAATATATATCTTCTGTTTTTATTGCTGCTGATAAAGTATAATAATTTCCTTTTGAATCTTTTATTCCTTTAATTTGAGATACATTTATTCCAGCAATTTCTGAAATTAATTCTTTTAATTCATTTTCATCTCCTGCAATATTTATTTTTATTAACTTTTTATCTGGAAGAATTAATTGAATTATTCGATTATGATACTCCATTTTTTTTTGATAATAAAATTAAAATCTAATTTATCATTATTTTAAATAAAATCAAATTATATGTAATTAAAAAATGTCTTTTTCACAAAAATTTTTAAATGATAATAATTTTTATAAAATAATTGCTTATACAATTGAAGAATATAATTTAGAAATTGATGATAAAATAAACTAAAATATTATTTTTGATATAAAGAAATGATTTAAAAAAAATAGATAGAGAAATTAATATATTTAAAAATGAAAAATTATCAAATATAAATGAAATAAGTTTTAATATTATATCTGAAAATAAAAAAGAAAGACAATTTATAAAACAGAAGGAAATAGAAATAAATATATTTTCAAAAAAAAAAATAATAATTTCAAAATCATAAAAAATAATTCATTTTCTATAAACAAATCTAAAGAAATTGAAATTTTTAAAATAAAAAATACAAATAAAGAAAATAATAATATTATACCAAAAAGTAACACTTTTCAAAATAAAAGTGTTTTAGTATTTGTTCATAATGAAACAATTTCTTTATCATTTCATAAAGAAAAAAATAAAAATTATAAAAATAATTTTTTAAAAATAAGAAATTTAAATTTAAAAGATGAATTAGCATTAAGAAATCATTCACCAAAATATGAAAAAAAATATAATTGTTTTTTACCAAGAATAAAATGTAGAAGCCAATCAAATAAAGATGAAAGTATTGATGAGGATATTGTAAATCAAGATTCAATTGATTATGACATTATAACAAGTAATATAAAAGATATAAATCCGTAAGAATTATATATAATTTTATAACAGAATTTTAAAATCAAATCCTGACTTAAGAGAAAAATTTTTTATGAATATTTCAGAAGGAAAAGAAGAAAAATATCAATTTTATCAAGATTTATATCAAAAAGTAAATAAATCTCTTTTACAATTAAAACCTAATTTTAAAGAAAATTATCCTCCAAAAAGGGATTTAAAAATCTTTGCAAATAAAAATTTTATTCCTACTCCAATTAATTTAAATAAAAGATTAATGAAAATTAATAATAATTATATTTTAAAAGATAATTCTAATTTTTTAATGAAATCAACATCATCATCTAATATAAGGAATGCAAAACCATTTAATTTTAATAAAAAATAAATAAAAAGAAAATATATAAATATATTAATTAAAATATATATTTTTATAAATTAAAATTATATACATTAATTTATAAAAATCTTTATATATTATTGTTAATTTATTATTGCATATATAAAAATAATTTAAATATATTATAAAATGGAAGGATGGTTATTAAAATGGACAAATTTTTTTAGTGGATGGAAAGAAAGATTTTTTGTATTAAAAGGTCCATTATTATATTATTATTATACTAAAAATGATAAACCAAGAGGAAGAATTCATTTAGGAATCTCAACTATAAATTATGAAGAAAATGATGCATATATTGAAATAAATACAGGTTCAAATTTATTTTATATTCAAGCCCATTCAGATGAAGAAAAAAACAATTGGTTAAATGCAATTAAATTAGCTAAATTTGAAGGAGAAAAACAATTAAGAAATTCAAATACTATTAATAATATTGATAATATTAATAGTAATTGTTCTGTTGATAATGAAAAATTAAAATTTATAATTACACAATTAGATATGGATAATCAATCATTTGATAATTTAATGTTAAAAAAATCAATAAATTTAACTGAATATCAAGTTCTTCTTCAAAGATATAAAGAAGAAGTTCAACAATTAAAAAATATAATAAATAATAATAATAATGAAAATGAAAATGAGAATATAGAAAATGAAAATTCAAATATAAATGAAAATATACCTCCAAAATTAAGAGGAAAGAAAAAAATATTAAATAATAATGAAAATAGGTCTATGAAAAATTATGAAGTTGAATCAATTTTTCATTCAGATGAAGAATTTTTTGATTTAGATGATGATGAAATAAATGAAGATATAAATGATGATTTTAATAAAGATATAAGAGTAAAAGATACATTAACAAAAAATAATCCAATCACAGGTCAATCAGTTAAATCAAAAAATAAAAATAATTCAGATAAAATAATATTAAATATAAAAAATGGAAGTAATCCTCAAATAAAAAGTTTATTTAATAGTAATAATAATAATCAAAAAATGTATTATGACCCATTATATAATTATAAAAAAAGAACAAAATTACCAATTCCAAAAAAAGAAATTAGTTTAAATGTGTGGTCATTTTTTAAAGGAGCAGTAGGAAAAGATTTAAATAGATTTACAGTTCCAGTTTTTTTTAATGAACCAATATCATCACTTCAAAAATTTGTAGAATTTTTTCAATATGTAGAGTTATTTAATAAAGGAGCAAATGAAAATAATCCATTTTTAAGATTAGCATATTGTGCATGTTTTTGTATAGGAGAATTTGTAATAGATAATGCAAGACAGGCAAAATTTTTTAATCCTCTTTTATTTGAAACATATGAATATGTTGATAATGATTTAGATTATAGAATTTTTGCTGAACAAGTTTCACATCATCCTGCAATTTCAGCATGTTATGCTGAAGGTAATGGATGGAATTTTTATTCAAATACAAATGCAATTTTAAAATTTTTAATAACTGGAAGATTAGAAATTAATGCAATTGGTAAAACTTATATTTGTTTTACTAGATTTAATGATAATATTTGCTTTACTAAACCTAAAGTTGTAGTTAGAAATTTAATATTTGGTACTATTACTATTGATGTTGAAGGTAAATTTACTGTTAATAATGAAAATGGTGATATATGTGAAATTGATATGATTCCATGTACTACTGGAATTAAAGGACAATTAAATGGTACTATTAAAGATGTTTTAGGAAATTTAAAATATAACATTTATGGTAATTGGACTGAGAGTATTTATATTGAAGATCCTATTACTAAAAAAAAAGATATGATTTGGAAAGTTATTCCTGCTTTAGGTAAAGAAAATTATTATTTTCAACCTATAACTTGTGATTTAAATAATTTAACTGAAGAAATGAAAACTTCTCTTCCTAGAACTGATTCTAGATTTAGACCTGATCAAAGATTAATGGAAAATCAAGAAATTGAAGAAGCTGGTGAAGAGAAACATAGATTAGAAGAAAAACAAAGAGCAGCTGCTAGACAAATGAAAAAAGATGGTATAATTCCTCAACCAATGTATTTTGAAGAAACATATGATGATATTACAGGAGAACTTATTTATAAATATAAAGGTGGTTATTGGGAAGATAGAAAGAATAAAAATTTTGAAAAATTTCCTGATATTTTTTAATTAATCATAATTTACATAGATATTAATTTAAATAGAGATTTGTATAAAAAAATATTATATATTTAACAAAAAAAAAACCTTGTAAATTATAATTTTTTAATTTAATATAAAAAATATAAATAATAAAAAATGGAACGCTTTAAAATAATAGCTAAAATAGGAGAAGGAGCCTATAGTACAGTATATACAGTTCGTCGAATAGAAGATAATGAATTATATGCATTAAAAAAAGTAAAATTAAAAGGATTAAGTGAAAGAGAAAAGCAAAATGCATTAAATGAAGTTAGAATATTAGCAAGTGTAAAAAGTCCATATGTAATAAGTTACAAAGAATCATTTATAGATGAAATAGATTCAACATTATGTATTGTAATGGAATATGCAGATGAAGGTGATTTATTTCAAAAAATAACTTTATATAAAAAAATAAAAACTAATTTTGATGAACCTGATATATGGAGAATATTTATTCAAATTACAAAAGGATTACATGATTTACATTCATATAAAATATTACATAGAGATATGAAAAGTGCAAATGTATTTTTATTTAGAGATGGTTCTGCTAAATTAGGTGATTTAAACGTATCAAAAATATCATCTCGTGGATTAGGTTGTACTCAAACTGGAACTCCTTATTATGCAAGTCCTGAAGTTTGGAAAGATAATCCATATGATTTAAAAAGTGATATTTGGAGTTTAGGTTGTGTTACTTATGAAATGTGTATGTTAAGAACACCATTTAGAGCAGAAACAATGGAAGGTTTATTTAATAAAATATTATTAGGAAAATATCAAAGAATTAATATTAAATATTCTGATGATTTAAATAATGTTATTGGAAGATTATTAATGGTAAAACCTACTAATCGTCCTACAACAGAAGAAATTTTAAATATGGATGAAGTACTTTTAAAAATTGAAGAATATGATATTTTTAAAAAAATGAAATATAATGATAGAATTAATACTGGAGTTAAAAGTAAAAGATTTACTGCAATGACTGCAGCAACAGTTGAATCTAATCATGATAATAGTTTAGTTAAAAGTATGGATAATAGAAATCCTTATTATAAATTATCAAATTTATATGAGGAAGAATCTAAAATTGTATTAGATACAATAAGAATGCCAAAAAAATTAAAATTATTAAATAAAAGATTACCAAAATCAAATTATGAATCTGAAAAAATTTTTGAAATGAAAAAAAATATTAATAATATGTCTTTTCCAAATAAAGCTTTTCCTATTCTTAAATGTAGATATTATGATGAAAATACTAAAAAAGAAACACCTAAATTATTAAAAGGAAAAGATAGTATAAAACATAAAATTTATAAATCAATAGAAATTGAAAAATTAACTCCAGTTGATAAAATAATGAAAACTTTAAAATTGAAAATTATGAATAGAGATAAAAATATTTTTAATTCACCAAAAGGAAATATTGATATGATTATTGAAGAGTAAGTTTAATAATTAAATATTTTTTTTAGGGAAGATGATGAAGAAGAAAAACAAGGATTAAATAAACAATTTAATACAAGAAGTTTAACAAAAATGAAAGATTTAAGATGTATTTATCGACCATATATTCCTAAAATTTTATTAAATAATGAAAAAAGATTAAAATATAATTTAAGTGATGAATATATATTTGGAAATTTGAATTATTCTATTAAACCAGATATTATAGAAAGTATTAATAATAGAGAAAATTATAATTTTAGTGCAAAAATAAGGCCTTTAAAACTTATTCCTATTCAAAGATTTAAAAAAAAATAAAATATAGTTATTATAAAATAACATTTAGTTAATTTATAAATAAAAATTGTGAAATAAAATTTAATCAGATTTAATTAATAAAATAAAATATAAGATTTTTATATCAAATATTTTTAAAAAACCTAAAATATATTTAATTTAATTTTCAACATAAAATAAAAAAAAAATTGTATTTGATTCAATTCTTTTCAATATTTTATTTATTTATATATTTTAAATAATATAGATAAAAAATCCATTAAAAAATGCACTAAAAAAAACTATTATTAGTTTTTTAAAGAATATCAATTACATTTACTATATAATTTCATTTTACTATATTTATGAAAATATTAACATTTTAGAGCTACAAATCTATATAAATAATATATGAATATGGATAAAATTAATAAATCAAATATCATTAATATTTATTTCACCTTTGACTATTTTTAATAAAAAATTAATATCACTTCTTTCATTCAAATTTTTATTTAAACATTCAATAATTAATTTAGCCATAATTTTATTAGATATATCATCATCATTATTTAAATCATCTTTTTTTATTGGAAATTTTAATTTATTAACAACAATTTTATTAGCAATTCCTTGCTCATTTTCTTTTTCATTTCCAATAATATTAAAAGGAAGAAAAGTATATTCTAAATAAAAAAAAATAACACCTAAACTCCAAATATCAATTTTATTATTATAAGGAATTGATAAAAGAACTTCAGGAGAAGAATAAATAAAAGTTCCATAATTTTCATTTGTTCTTGCTTTTGATGTTAAAACAACAGAAAGTCCAAAATCAATAATTTTTATTTTAAAATCATTTTCATTTGAATCATCAATTAATATATTTTCTAATTTTAAATCTCTATGAATTATACCATAATCATGAAGTTCTTTTACTCCATAAATTATTTGTTCTGCTATTTTTCTAACTTTAAAAGATGGTAAAACTATTTTAATTTTTTTTAAAAAATTTGATAAACTTCCTGTTTCAATATATTCTTGTATTATATATAAATGTTCTATTGTTTCAATTATTTTATGAAATTTTATAATATGTTTACATTCATTTGGATAATTCATTAAAAATTTAATAATATCTTTTTCCCAATTTATTGTTTTAAATTCTTCTATTGAAGATACATTTTTATTTATTCTCTTTACTGCATATAATTTATTTGTTTTATTATGTTTCATTAATTTTATTTGTGAAAATGTTCCTTTTCCAATATCTTTTATAAATGTATAATCACTTTTTACTACAGTATATTTAGTTTCTTTTATTATTATATTTGTAATATTATTAATTTTTGCTCTTTTTTCAAAAAAAAGTTGAAATTTCCTTCTTTTAAATTGAATAGTACTAATTAAAATAAGTTTATAATATTTTATTGTATTAAAATATAAAACATCATGATTATTTGCTATATAACAATTTTTTAAAGGAATAAAATATTTGATTTTTATTTTTTCATTTTTTTTTGTTGAAATAATAATATAATTTTTAATCACAAAAAGAAAAAAAGGTTTCATTTTTTCATTAATTTTATTTAAAACAAAAGTTTCTTCTTCAAAAATATTATTATCAAAATTTTGAGATATTTGAGAAGTTAATAAATCAGTAAAATTATTTCCTCTACTAGAATTACTAATTAAACTATCAGGTAAAGGTGAATTGTCAATACTATTTGAAAAATTTTTATCATCATTTTCATTTTTTCTTGAAGAAAAATAAAAAAGTGAATTTGGTGTTTTTAATTTAGCGTTTGATTTAATATTACTTGATAATATTATTCCATTTTTTAAAAAACACTCATCTGAAGCAATTGGTATTCTATATTCATTCATTGCTTTAATTTCAAATAATAAAGTTGATTTTAAATTCATATAATCATTTTCAAATTGATTTAATTCTAATAAATCTTCATTAAATTCTTGTAATTCATTTAAATCAAATGATTTTTTTTTTGAATTAATTGAATTTAAATTTAATATATTATTATAATTTAATTGAATTTGTTGTAAATTATTAATTTGATTATTATTAGAATTTAATAATAATGGAGAAATATCAATTGAATAATTTGCTTTAATAAAATCTGATATTTCACTTTGATATGAATTAATTGTTGTTGATTGTTGAATTCCTTTTAAACTATTTACTCTTCTAATACCTGTTTTTGGATATAATAAAGGAGAATTATTTTTAAATAATGATTGAGTATATGATAATTCTGAATTTAATATTTGTGTATTTGATATATTTGAATTTGTTGCTTCTTTTGGTTTTATTTTTATTATTGAAGATGAATTTGGATGATATGATGCAAATGAAAAATCAAAAATATGTGAAAAATCCTTATTAAAATTTGAATGTTCAAATATTATTGCAAGGACAATTAAAAATAAACCATAATTCTTTTGAAAAGTTATTTGAGAAAATAAAGTATAATCCATAAATTCTTTATTATCAAAAAAAGATTTAATAATTGAATTCATTTTATTATTATGACTCTTACTATCAAATATATTTGTATAATTTAATATTAAATAAACATCATTATAATATATAAATTGATCTTTATTAATATTAAACATATCAAATATAAATTTTAATCTTTCATCAACAGTTCCTGTATATATTTTTAAAAAACCATTAACATAATTGTCAAATGATAATTTGTTATTCTTATTTATATCAAGGGCATTAAAAATACCTTTTAAAAAAATTTTTGGGAAAGTAAAATAATTTTCAATTGATGAGAAAACTATATATGAATCTTCAGGTAATTTTATTGGATTTAATGATTCTGCATTTATTAAAAAACAATATTCAATTTCTAAAAATTGTTTTAATATTGGATAATATTTTTTATATGAAAAATTATTTTCAATAATATCATCTAATAATTCGATATTATTCATTTATTATTTAAAAAATAATTTTTATTTTTTTTATAATTATTAAACAAAAAAAATTTCTACATTTTATTTAATACTTTTTTTTACTTTTTTTTTTAACATTTTTTTTCTTTTTATACTTTTCATATAATTTATCAATTTCTTTATCACTAATAGGAATATTATTATTTTTATAATTGTTCCCTTTTAAAAAATTATTAATTCGAAGTTGTGTTTTATAATAATTTTGATCCATTAATTCTTTTCTTTCTTTATAATCAACTAAAGGATATTGTTTTGCTTTATTAATTTCATCTTGATAAGTATCTAAATTAATTTCAGATACTTTTAATTTAGTCAAAGCTAATTTAATTGCATTTTTTTCAAATTCTCTATCTAAATTTTCTTTAACTTTACCCATTATTTTTTCATTTTCATTTTGTAAATTTTGAATATTATTTAATCCTTTTTCAAAATCATTTATCATTTTTTCAAATTTTTCTTTTTCTTTTTTTTGTTGATTATTTAATTTCTTTCTGAAAATATTTCTATCTTCATTTTGATCAATAGGATTTTCATTTTTATTTTCTCCTTCAAATTTCATTTTTTGTTTTATTTCATATAATCTTTTTGAATCTAAAGTAGGATTATCTTTCATATAATTTAAATCAATATCATTTGTAGTTAAAAAACTTTGTTTTGGAGGAACAATTTCATTTCCTTTTACACAAGCTAAAACTTGATTAAATATTTGTTCTTGATGTAAACTTGAATTTTTATCATTAATTATTAAATTCTCAGCATCTGGTCTTGAATTTAATAAATTATTTAATTCTCTTAATTTTTCATCTTCAATATCATTTTCATTATTTGGTTTATAATTAAAAAAATATTCACGTAATTCTTCATTTGATATTGGTTCACTTTGAAAATTATTAAAATTATTTAAATTACTTTTATCATCTTTTATTATATTAATATCACCATTTTTTAATTTATTATCTATTTTTCTTTCTAAATTTTTAATTCTTGCAAATTCTGATTTTGTAAAATTACCAATTTTTTCTTCAATTTGTTGACATAATGAAGTAAATTTATTTACCATTTCTTCTTTTATTCTTAAATTTTCTAATGCATTACCTTTTTCTCTAAAATATTTTTTAACTAAATAATCCATATAACAAAATGGATTTTTATAAAAACATGTTAATAAACGATTCATTTCATAATTATATTCTTCTTCTTTTAATTGTTTATCCATTTCATTTAATTCATTTATTTTCTTTTTTAATTTTGCATTTTCTTTTTCATATTCATATTCCAAATTTGGACCTATCATTCTTTTTTCAATTTCATTATGTTTAATTCTTAATAAACGAGGTTTTTTAAGTCTTATATAATTTGATTCACTTTCCATAAATTTTTATATTAAAAAATTTAATTTTTTTTTTTTTTTCTTTTTAAAAATTATTTAATATTATGAATATGGAAGATCTAAATGAGAATTTAGAAGAAAAATATGCAATTTATTTTGACCAAATGATAAAAGGAAAAATATATTTTATAAAAGAACAATTTACTCCAGTAAACTATATTTTAAATTTAAAAATTGAATTTGAAAATTGTTACACATCAATGGCTCCATGTGGTGGTTTTGTAGCATTTTGTAGAAAACCAAAAGTTATATTATTAAACGCATCAAATCCTTTAAAACAAAATGTAGTAGTAATGTGTCAAGATGGTTCTAATTGTAAATTAATTCCTTATGAAGAAAAAAATAGAAATTTAATATTATTTGGTTTTAATTATAAAGAAAAATTATATGGAATTCATGATGATGGTACAATAATAAAATTTGATATTGACAACGAAAAATATAATGATAAAACTTCAGGAGAAATATTTAAAAAAGAAAAAATATTATTAGCAAGATACTTTGAAAAAGGATTTATTTGTCAAACAGACAAATATAATATTTATTATACAAAAGATATAGAAAATCCAATTCCATATGTTTTTTTTCCATTATATTTAATAGGAATATTAAAACCAATAAATGAATTTATTATACTTCCACCATCATTAACAGTATCAAAAAAAATTGAATTAATAATACCAAATTTTCATGGTCATGGTGTAATTCATATAACAGGAAAAGGAGAAAATGAAAAATATGATCCAAATGAAAATGGAGAATATGATGGAATACAATATATTCAAAAAGATAAGAGAAAACCATATAAAATTGAATGTGGTACTGAAGATGATCCAAAAGAAGATGATTTAGGTCATATTGTAGCTTTTGCATTATCACCATCAAATAAACAAATTGCAATGTATAGAAAAGATGGTACAGTTTTTTTCTTTCATATTACTTTAGATGCAGAAAAACCAAGAATTACTGCAAAATTTGAAGTAAATGAATTACCAAATGATGAATTTGAAACTGAAGAAGAATATACTATTTTAAATTATGATCATGAAACTACTCAATTTTTATTTTGTGGTGAAGATGCTGTTTGTCTTTGTGGTGGAAGATTTATTATGATTCTTAATGCTAAAAATAAAACTATTTATTATAAAAATACTGAAAAAGTTTTTCCGAATATTGGATTAAAACATCAATTAATGTATTGTTTTACTGAAGTTGATGGATTGAGAGTTATTACTCATGATTCATTATTTTTTATATCTAAAGTCACTAAAGAATTATTTCAATCTTGTTATGATTTTTCAAATCATTCTTCTAAAAAATTATTAAATGTATATAAATTAGCTTTAAGAAAAAATCCTAATTGTGATAAGGAACTTAGAGCAATTTTTGATAAATTAGGTGATGCTATTTTAACTTTATTATCAGCTGCTTCTAGAATTATTTATTTTGATAATAATCATGATAATAAAAAAATACAATTTTTATTATTAAAAGCTGCACAATATGGAAAAAATTTTGTTCAAAATATAAATTATGATTTATTTGTTCAATATTGTAAAGAAATAAGAGTAATTAATAATTTACATGTTTGTCAACAATCAGATTTACCAAGATTTATTACACATTCACAATATAAATCAATTGGTCCAAAGGAATTAATTAGAAGATTAATAAGACAAAAAAATTTTGCAGTTGCATATGATATATGTAAATATTTAAATTTGGATTATTTAATTCATATAATTATACAAAAACATGTATCTTCTCAAATAAAAAAATTAGGAAATTCATCATTAGATGATCAACTTCAATTATATGATAAAATATTTAATCAAATAAAAAATATTCCAAATATTTCTTATATAGAATTGGCCAAAAAAGCTTTTAAATATGGAGCAAATGAAATTGGAACTAAATTTTTAAAAGAAGAAAAATCAATTTTAACAAAAATACCACAATATATTCAATTAAAAGAATGGAATACTGCAATTTCACTTGCTATTGCTACATATGATAAAAATGTTCTTTTTAGTGTTATTGATCATATTTTTAGAGAAACTAAAGATAATACTAATGAATTTATTAATATTGTTTCTAAATTTGATGAACTTAATCATGTTGTCATTGATTATTTAAAAGTAATTAGTGAGAAATATCCTGATTTATTAAATTTTTATTTAGAAAAAAAACAATTATTTGAAGAATTATTTTTTATTTATTTAGAAAAATTTTTTGAAATTGTTAATTTACAAGAAAGAAAAGATTTAATTGAAAATATGAAGAAATGTATAAAGAAAATAAAATCAAATGAATTTGATTATAATTTTTATAAAAATTATTTAAGTTCATTAGAAAGTTCAATATCATTTAAAGCAAAAATAATAGACAATGGTTATATTCCAAAAATTGATACAGGACCATTTGATAATTCAATTTATGATTGTTATAAAATTTGTATTAATAACCAAGATAATAAATTAGCACAAGATGAAAATAAAAAACATAAATTATCTGATAAAAGATATTTAATTTTAAGATTTAGAACTTATGCAGAAATGAAAAGATTTGATGCAATTAAAAATGTTTTAAATAGTAATAAAAATAATTTAAAAAAATTAAATTTAACTCCTTTAGATTTAGCAGAAATTTATTATGATTATAATAAAAGTGATGAAGCAACTGAATATATTAAACAAATTATAGAACCTGATGCTTTTAATTATAAAATTGAAATGTTAAAAAATATGGAAAAATATGAAGATGCACTTGAATTAATTATTTCTGATAAATCATGTGAAAAAGAACCTTTAATTAATGATATTTTAAACAAAAGACCTGATTTAAAACCAAAATGTGATGAATTATATAAAAAATATGGATATTAGAATATATATTGCTATTTAAATTATTTAAATTTGATTTATTTAAATTAATTAACAATAAAAGAATTTTTTTATATAAGAAAATATATTATTTTATTATTAAATATTATCATAAATTTATGGATTAAATCTAAAAATAAATTCAATAAAAAAAATTTAAAAAAAAAAATAATTTTTATTTTTCAAACTAAATTTTATAATTAGCGAAAAAAATAAAAATAAAATTGAATATAATGGGTGTAATACAAGAAACATCATGTTGTAAAAGTATATTAAAATATAAATTAAATAGATTTTTCTAGAATTATAAAAGAAATTCCAGTAGAAAATAAAATAGAAGATCATGAAGATTCTTCTTTTATAGGAACAAATAATATTCAATCTTTTAAACAAAGACCTCTAACAATAAGATTTAATAATTTAAATAAAATTAAACAAGAACAAACAATTCAAGGAAGCGAATTAGCACTTCATCAAATATTTCAATTAAAAAAATTATCTACTCAAATGAAAAAATTACAAACTGATAAAAATTTATCAATTATAAGTATTCATAGTTGTGATATAAAATCATATAGAGAAAAAAAAAAATTAAGCAAAAATGATATTCATATTATGACAAATGAAGAAGAAAAAAATTTAAGAAATGCATTATCAAATCATTTTGTTTTTAGAGAAATAACTCCTGAAGTTTTAGATTCTGTTATTAATGAATGTATATTTTGTACTTTTTTAAAAGGAAATATAATTTATAATATAGGTGAAGAAGGAAATTTTTTTTATGTTATTTCAAAAGGAAAAATTCAAGCTTATGATAAATTAAATAGAGTTATTAAAAAATATAGTGAATGGGATTGTTTTGGTGAATTAAGTTTAATTACACAACAAAAAAGAGAAGAGACAGTTAAATGTTTAGAAAATGTTGAATTATTTTCAATTGATGGAATTTCTTTTAGAGAAACACAAAAAAGAATTAATGAACAAATATTAAAAGAAAGATATGATTTTTTAAATAATATTTTTATATTTGAAACTTTAGATACAATTTCTAAATATAATGTTGCTCAAAGAGTAATTTTAAAAACTTTTGAAAAAGATACTAAAATTATTAATTTTGGAGAAATTGGTTATGATTTATATATTATTAAAGAAGGTTTAGTTTCTTGTAGAATCGATAATAAAGAAATTAGACAATTAAAAGTTAATGATTATTTTGGTCAAAATGCAATTTTAATTGATACTAAAAGAGGAATGGATGTTATTGCTATTGAAAAAACTTCTTGTTTTCAAATATCAAAAGATGCTTTAATTGAAGCTTTAGGTGAAAATTATACTCATTCTATTTTATTTTGTTTTTTTAAAAATTGTATTGAAAAATCAGAATCTTTAAAACTTTTATTTCATGATAATTTAATTAATGAGATTTATAATTTATTTAATATTGGAATTTATTCTAAAGATGAGAAAATATTAAATGAAAATAGTGAACAATTATATAAAAAAAATCCAAGAAGATTAATTTTTATAATTGAAGGTTCAATATATAAAAACAATAAATTAATAGGAAATAAAGGAAATTTTATAGGAGAAGAATTTTTTGAAAAATATAAAGATAATCCTTTATTAGAAAATATAACAGTTTTTCCTGATTTAATAACATTAGAAGCAGATATTTTAAAATTATCACATAAAATGAAAATAGATTTAAATGAAGATAAACCATTAAATTTATTAAATCGTTTAAGCAAATTAAAAAATATTACATTATTTAAAACATTATCTGAAAAATTATTAGAAAAAATAGCATCAAAATTAAGAAAAAAAAAATTTTATGAAAATGAAGTTATAGTAGAAGAAGGAACAATAGGAGATTTATTTTATTTAATATCAAAAGGAAGAGTAAAAATAACAAAAGAAGGAAATTATATAAGAGAATTAGAAAGTGGAAGTTGTTTTGGTGAAAATTCTTTATTTCAATCAAATATTAAAAGAACTGCATCAGTAACTGCAATTGAAAGTAAAGTTATATGTTATGTTTTATCAAAAAATGATTTTGATGAACTTTTAAAAGAAAAAAATATAAAAGATTATTTATTAAAAAAATTTGCTTTACAAGATACATCAATTACACTTCATGATTTACATTATATTAAATTTTTAGGAAAAGGAAAATTTGGTTCTGTATCTTTAGTACATAATCAAAAAAATATTTATGCAATAAAAGCAATATCAAGAAGAAGTGTAGAAAAGCAAAAAATATTAGCAAAATATTTTGTATATGAAAGAAGAGTAATGTTAACTTTAGATCATCCATTTATAGTAAAAATGGTAAAAAGTATGAAAAATAATTTATTTTGTTTTTTATTAATTGAATATGTAAATGGAAAAAATTTACATGATTACTTAACAGAAAGAAAAACAAAAAATAATATTTATGAGACTCAATTTTTTATAGCAAGTTTATTATTAATGTTAGATTACTTACAACAAAAATTTATAGCACATCGAGATATAAAACCACAAAATATAATGATTGATTCAAATGGTTATTTAAAAATGATTGATTTTGGAACTGCTAAAGTATTAACAAATTATACTAGTACTATTATAGGAACTCCTCATTATATTGCTCCTGAAATATTACAAGGTAAAGGTTATTCTTTATCATGTGATTTTTGGTCTATTGGTATTTGTATGTATGAAATTTTTTATGGAGATTTTCCATTTGGTAATCATGCTCATGAAGTTATTGAAATTTATAAAGAAGTTTTACATAAAGATTTAATTCTTCCTGAAAATAATGAATTTAAAATAGTTAATGAATTTCTTGAAAATTTACTTACTAAAAAAGTAAATAAAAGAATTTGTAATATTGATTCTTTGAAACATATGAAATTTTTTGAAGGGTTTGATTTTCAGAAATTATGTGATTTTTGTCTTGAACCTCCTTTTAAACCTGAATATACCGATATTAATAAATTTTTAGAAATTAATTCTCCATATGAAAATTATGTTAATCATGAAATTATACATAGTACTACTACTACTAAAAAAGATAAAGGAAAAAAAGAACATATTCCACATGATTATAATAAAAATTGGGCTGATGAGTTTTAATTATTATAATCATATTTTAATTTTGCTATTTATTTATATATATGTATTATCTAGCTTAAAAACTTTGAAATGGATTTTGAATTGGTTATTATAAGAATTATTTTAAATAAGAATAAACATTATTGTTGATATGTAATATAATTTAGTTTTATATCTCATTTGATTTAATAAGGAAGTTCAATAATTGTTTTGAATGATATAAATGTATTTTAATATAATATTTCAAAATAATTAAATATTAATATACATATTTAAATAGATCATAAATATATTATTAATGTAAAAAATTGGAATGACAATATTATATAAAAAAAAAATAATTTTTTAATCAAATAAAAAATAATATACCTATTTTCTATAAATAATTCTAATATCACAATTATTTAATATATATTAAAATATAAATTTGATTAATAAATAATAAAAAAATATATTAAATACTTTATAAAAATTTTATAATATATTATAAGGAATATTAATTTTAATTAATTAAAGTGATAATACGAATAAAATAATGATAAATTAATTATTTGATTTCAATAAATTAAATCTAAATGATTTCCAGCAAAGAATCTGGAAATATAATTTTTGTGTATCAATTTCAAGAAAATTTATCAATGATATATAATTTAGTTACAAAACCTAATAAATTTAAATTAATATTAGAACAATGTCCTTTATCAGTGGTTAAATTTTTAAATGATAAAAATATAGATGAAATTGGAGCAGAATTTCAAATTATTATTAGAAATGAATTTGCCATAAGAAACAAAACAATTTTTAAAAATTTAAATTGTTATTCACAACAAGTTATAAGTATTGATAATGAAAACATCAAAAATCCATTTATTATCAATTATTCATTTCATTCAAATACAAATGATAATTCTACTATTTTTATAATTGAAACAAATAGAGAAATTGAAAATCAAACAATTAACACAACAATAATTGAATTTTATAAAGACTTTTGTAAAAGTATAAAAGAATATAACAAAAATTATAATATAAGTCAAATTATTTTTGATAGTAATGTTATATGTAGACCATTTGATACAATAAAAAAAAACATTTATATTTTTATTGAAATATTATCCAAATTTTATTATAAAAAAAATAAAAATATTGAAAATAAAGATTTAGAAAAAAAAAATAATTTTTATATTGTTAAAGAAAGCCAAATTTTAAATGAAGAATTAGATATTTATTTAGAAAATAATTATAATAGTGATAAAATAAGAATTTCAGTAATTACTTTATCAGAAGTATCATGTTATATTCAATTAATGGAAAAATTTGAATATGTATCAAATGGGAAAATTATAACAAAAGTTTCAAAATTAAATCAAAAACTTTTGAAACTTATTAAAGAATATTTCGAACATAGTTTTTCTTTGTAAAAAAACAATTGTTATCATTATAACAATATTTAATATATAAATAAATTTATCATATCTAATGATTTTAATAATCATAAATAAAAAAATAAAGTAAATAAAAAGGGGATTAAATTTTATCATTTATATATTATTAAATCATTAACAATTTAAAATAGTAAAACAATTAGTTTAACATTATTTATGAATTAATTATATATAAAAAATTAATTAATAAACCACTTTTTATTTTAAAAAAAAATTAAATAATTTTTATAATTAAAATATTATGTAATTCCTTTCATTGCTTAAAATATAAATTAATGAATTAAAAAAATTATTTTATAGAATATTTCATTTTATTATTTTAAATAAATAATTTTATGAAAAATTTTAGATTAAATGTTACAACTCAATCTTTATTAAGAGAAAATAATTATTTATTTAATTATCAGGATAGAAATATAATTACATTTCATGAAAAAATAAATAATCCATGTTTAATAATCAAATCAATTGATAATACTATTAATTATATTCAGAAAAAAAACAAAATTTTAAATTATAAAGAAATTTATAAAAAAGAAAATATAATTGGATTAATATTAAAAAATGAGAACGATGAATTTATATGGAATTATAATAATTTTTTTATTAAAAATGAATTTTTAGTATCTTTTGAAAAAATGGATTGGATTGTTATTAAAAATACTTTATTTTCTAATCAAAAAAATATGCATTTATTAAAACAAGGTGATATTTTAAAATTAGGTAATATAGTTTTATTAATAAGAAAAATTAAAATAATATATCCTTCATTTGAAAAAACAATTTCAATTCAAAAAAATTTTACAGAAATAAATAAAAATCCAATAGAACAAAATAATATTATAAACAATCAATTTTCTATAAATAGAAATTCCAATATAGAAAATTACAATAACAAAGAATTAATATCATCAAATAAATTAAATGCAATATACATTCAATCAAAAAAGAGAAAAATAAAAGAAAAAATATTTACATGTAGAATATGTTTATTAGAAGGTGAATTTATAGGAGAAAATCCTTTAATTAATTTATGTGAATGTTCAGGAAGTGTTAAATATATTCATTTATTATGTGCAAAAAAATGGTTTACTTCAAAAACATATAAAATTATATCAACAGATAAAAATGTTATTAGTTTTACTTTTCCAAATTTTACTTGTGAATTATGTAAAACTCATATTTCTGATAATATAAAAATAGGAAATGAAATTATTTCTTTATTAGAAATTGATAATGATTTTTTGAAAAAATCATATATTTCATTTGAAACAATTCATCATTATAATCATAGTGATTCTCATAATAATAGTTTTCATGTTATTTATTTTGTTTCTATTACTAATAATAATAAAATTACTATTGGAAGATGTAGTACATGTGATATGGTTATTAATGATATTTCAGTTAGTAGAAATCATTGTAATTTAATTTTAGATAATGATAATAATGTATATATTGAAGATTGTTTTTCTAAATTTGGTACTTTATTAATGATACAAAATGATTTTATTTTTTTACCTTGGAAAGAAATTGGTTTACAATTAGGAAAGTTTCATTTATATTTTTATTTATCTAAAAGTTTTTTTTGTTGTTATAAATGTAATAAAAATATAAATTTAAATCTTACTTATGATAATCAATTTAATAATCAAAGACAAAATGTTTATTCAGATATATTAAAAGATATAATTGATTATTCAGATAAAAATAATGATGATGATGATAATTCAAATAATAATGATGATAAATCAATTGTTTCTTCAACTATTAAAATGCTTGATATAACACAAAGAGATAATGAAAGAAATGAAATTGAAAAATTCGATTTAAATAAAACTTTAACTAATCCAAAATTTATTATGAAAAAAAATTTACAAAAAAGTTTTGAAATTGATAATTCATCAAAAGAAAATTTTATAATACAAAAAGAGGATTTAGAATCTTTATTTAAAACAAAAATTGAGATGAAAAAAGTGTTTAAAACTTCTTTGATTAAAAAGAATAATTATATTCAAAAAACTAATACATTTAATGATTTAAATAAATACAATAAAAATAAAAAAAGCAAATATAATTAATATATAATATATAGATTTATAAATAATTAAAATATATTAAAAAATAAATGCAGAAAAATAATATTTTTGAAAAGAAAATTTCTCAAGAAAAATATCATGATGTGATATTAGATTCAAAATTAAAATTAAGAAAAGATAATATAAATAAAAATTTATTTGAAAAAAGATTAAAAGAAATTCAAACAAAAAATATTGAAAATCAGAAATATTTAAATATAGATCAACATAGATTTGACCTTTTAACAAGTGAAGATAAAAAAATAAAATATGATACTTTATGTAAATTATTAGCAACATATGATAATCAAAATATAATTGATTGTCTTTATTATATTAATACAACTATATTTGTTAGAGCACCAAATCATATTTTTAAAAGAATGTTTGTTCAACAACAATTCGTTGATTTAATTTATAACATTTTTTTAAAAAATGAAGATATTCAAATTTTTAATTTATTATTATCATCTTTTATAGTTTTAATTGGTGAATATATTGATATTAGAAGAAATCTCAATTTTAAAGAATTTATTACTCAATTATTAATAAAATTAAATAAAAACTTTATAAATGATAATAATTCAGTTGGAATTACTCTTCAATTAATTGAAACGATTTTTCATTCTTATAAATTTGATGAATTTAATTATTTAGATTTACAATTAAAAAATTTAATAATGGAATTTTTAATTTATATCCTTAAATCAGAATTATTTAATGAAAATGATAATATAAAAATGTTAATTTTTCGCAATATGTCTTTAATTCTTGAAATAGAATTAAATGGAAATGATTATAATTTATTAAATTTAAAAGATAATTTATATTTAATAACTGAATTTCCTATTAAATATTCAAGAAGAAAAAATAATATTGCTCTTTATTATAATTTTCAAGTTCTTTTTTATTTATCAAAAAAACAAGAAATGAAAAAACTATTATTTGAAAATAATATTACTAATACTATTTTTCAATGTTTTGAATATTTATTTTTTAATAAAGACACAAGTGAAGAAAAAAAAAATTTTTCAATAGCTTTAACAGAGAATTATTTTATGTTTATAAATGAAATAATTATAAATTTAATTGATTATTTTATTGAGAGAGAAGAATTTTTTAAAATTTATTTGAAATTAATAGAAAATTATAGATTTCAAATGAGAGTTCAAAATATTGAAGATAATGAGAAAAAAAATGATTCAATTTATATACTTCTTATTATTTATGGAATTACTAATTATTCTAATAATTTAATTGAAAATTTTTTAAAAAATGAAAAGTTTTTAAAATATATAATAAAGTTTTATACAAAAAATTCTGAATGTTTTCAAATTATTTTAAAAATTCTAATTAATATTTTTAAAATACATTTAAATAAAATAGAAGATTTTCCAATGTTTGGTCAAATTGATTTTTATAATATTATTTCATCAGGACTTGACTTTAATATTATAGAAATTCAAATTAACACTATTGAAATGTTGGAAGAATTAATTCAATTAAATTTAGAGAAAAATATTGTGAATTTAGTTAATTTATATAAAAATAGTTTAATATATGATAAACTTTCTAAATTGATGATAAATGATAATAATAAAAATATTAATTTATTAAATAAATCAAATGAGCTGTTTAATTATTTAGAAAAAAATAATTAATAAAGTAACTTGATTTAAATAAATTTTGTAAAAAGAAAATGAAATTTTTAATAAATTAAAAAAATCAAGTTTTCATTAATTAAAGATGTAATAATAAACATTATTTTAATAAAAAGAAAAATATAAATAATTAAATGAAAAAGTTATTAAAATAAATACTTAATTTAAACCAAAAAAAAGTAATTTCGAAAAAAAAAAGAATTTATTAAAAATACAAAAAAAAGAATTATTTACTCATCATCATTTTAACAAATTCTTCATAATCAATTTGACCATCATTATCAAGATCAGCTTCTTTAATCATTTCTTCAATTTCTTCAGGTGTTAAATTTTCACCTAAACTATTCATAACATTTCTTAATTCATGACTAGTAATAAAACCATTACCATCTCTATCAAAAACTTTAAAAGCTTCTAATAATTCTTCATCAGTATCAGTATCTTTCATTTTTTTAACCATTAAACATAAAAATTCTTTAAAATCAATTGTTCCATTTCCATCTAAATCTACTTCTCTTATTATTTGTTTTAATTCTTCTTCAGTAGGATTTTGTCCTAATCCTCTCATTACTGTTCCTAACTCTTTTGATGTTATTTTACCATTTCTATCTTTATCAAATAATTCAAATGCTGCTTTAAATTCCATTATTTTTTCATCTGTCAAATTTTCTACCATTTTTGTTTAATTTTTTTTGGTTTTTTTTATTTTTTTTTTGAGTATTATAAATTTATTAAATAGGTTTTAATTGAAAAAAATAAAATGGATTTTAATAATTTGATATTACAAAATAATCCTCTTTGTGCTGATTGTGGTATAAATATGTCATTATATATATCAGTTAATAATGGAATAACACTTTGTAAAGAATGTAGTTTAGAACACCAAAAATATTTCAAAAAGTCAATTTCATTTATTTTAAATTTAAATGAAAATTTTATTGAAAAAGATTTATATTTATATTTTCAATTTGGTGGAAATTCTAGTTTTAAAACAAATTTATTTGAATTAGGATATGATTTAACTAATAAAAATATAGAAAAAAAATATAAAAGTTTTGCTTCACAATTTTATAGAAAAATATTGTATAATATGGTTCATGGATTAAATGATGATATTGAAATTTTTTCAAAAGAACAAAAGAATCATTCTCAAGATTTAATATCTGAAAATGAAAATAATGATAATATTGAAAAAATTTATCCAGAATTTATTCCTTATATTTTAGGTAAACATTTAAAAAATAAAAATATTATTCAAAAAGCAAAAAATTATTCTTTAAATACTTCAAAAAAATTAATAGAACAACAAAATATTGCATGGAAAGTTACAAAAAAACAATTTTTAAATATGAAAAATTGGTTTTTTAAAAAAAAGAAAAAAGATGAAAAGAAAAAAGAAAAATAAATATAAATATCAAATAATATAGAAATAAATATTTTTAATATTAAAATCAAAGAAAAATTAATTTTAAATTTAAAAAATATAAAAAATAAAATGTCAGAAACTGAAGAAGTTACAAAAACAGTAATAACAAAAACTACAACAACAACAGTAATAATAAATCCAAATGTAATATCAAAAAAAATTGCAATAAAATACGATCCTCCAACTTTAGGTTTTATTTTTTTACATAAAAAAAATAAAAAAAACTATTTATTAGAAATTAATCTTCAACAACAATTAGAAACAGAATTAGAACCAATTAATATTTGTAATTGGATTTATGCAACTTATGGTGATGTTGTTAATTTAAAAACTTATCCTCAAGAACAAATTGTTAGAATGATTAATAAAATAATTAATCATAATTAATTTAATTTTCATATAAAAAAAAAGGAATTTTTAATTTATTTAAAATAAAAAATTTTTTTATTTAAAATCTTTTTATTTAAATTTTTTTTTTAATTTTTTAATTATATTTGCTAGTTCAAAATGAATATTATATTTTTAATATTCATAAATTCAATATTTTTTTTTCTTTCATATGAAAAATCAAATCAAAATTATTTAATTTTCCCTTTTCAAAAAACATCAAAAGTAAATCATTTATATCCAGATAATCTACTTCAAAATGATATAGAAATAACATTACAAATAGGAACTCCTCCTCAAAAAGTAAATTTAAATTTAAGAAGTAATCTTTATACATTTTTTATAACAAGTTCTAAAATAAATCTACCATTTCCAACATTTAATGAAAATAATTCACAATCATTAATAAAACAAACTAAAAAAGCTGAACCATATATGTCAAAAGAATATAAAGAAGGATTTAAAATTTATGAAACAATAACATTAAATGAGAAAGAAATAAAAAATATTTCTTTAATTTTAGCTACATCAATATCATATAATCAAAGTGGTGCATTAGGATTAAGATTAATTGATAGTCATGAATTTGCAAATGATTTAAGTTTTATATATCAAATTAAACATAAATATAATTTAAATAATTATACTTTTTTTATTAAATATGATAATGATGAAAAAGGAGAATTAATTATTGGGAGTTATCCTCATTTATATGATAATAAATATAATGAAAAAGATTTATTTTATCAAAGAGCAGGAAAAATTAATAATAATGTTGATTGGATTCTTGAATTTGATAAGATTAAATATAATAATAATACTATTGAAAGAATTAATAATAAATGTTTAATTAAAATTGAATTTGGATTAATTCAAGCACCTTTAAATTTAAAAACTTATTTTGTGGATAATTATTTTAAAAATCAATGTAATCAAGATTTTATTATTCATAAAAGTATTTTTATTATTAGTTGTAAAAAAAATTTTGATATTTCTACTTTTAAAAATATAAGTTTTGTGTTAAAAGATATTGATTATGAATTTGTTTTTACTTATAAAGATTTATTCATTGATGATGGTTCTAAATATATTTTTTCTATTATATTTGATATGAAGACAAATGATAAAGATAATACTTGGATTTTAGGAAAAACATTTATGAAAAAATATCAATTAATTTATGATTTAGATAGGAAAATAATAGCTTTATATAAACATAATTCAAATAAAGGATTTAATTGGTATATTGTTTTCTTAATTATATTAATTTTTGTTGTAATTGGTTTAATTTACTATATATTTTTTTATATTAAAAAACCTAGAAAAATTAGAGCAAATGAATTAGAAGATGATAATTACCTATATATTCCTAATTAAATTTAATTTAATTTATTAAATGATAAATAAGTATTCAAAATTTAAATTCATTTAAATGATTTTATATATGTTTTTATTTATTCATTTATTAATTAATTATATAATCTAATTAAAATTTATCTATATTTAATTTCATTATATAATTAAAAACAAAATTAAAGCATGAATAAAAGGATTAAAAATAAATTTAATAATATAGATTTCATAAATTTCCCAGAACCAAATTGTTTATGTGTATTTTGAATAGTAACTTTTACAGAAATATTCACTTTTATTTTTTCATTACATTGATTAATATAATAAACTTGATAATTTCCATTGTTGTCTTTTAATAATTGTAAATCTTCATAACTACATTGGACTATTTTATTATTAATTTCACAAGTTGGATTACCTAAAATATCTTTATCTTGTTCATTTTTTAAAAGAACAAAATTAGGAACTGAACTAATTTCATCTTTTAAAATAACATTAAAATAGAAATTAGAATCATCAATAGTCTGATCTCTTTCTTGAATATCGGCAAAAACAATATTTTCAATAAATTTAATATAATTACTTTTTTGCTCCAAATTTATAATATTTATGTTTTCATCCACGAATTCTGAAATATTATATTGTATTTTTTCTTTTTCTCTTGTTAAATTACAATGAACAATTCTTTTATTATTGTCATCAATATTACAACTTATATTTATTTCATTTTGTGAATCATATTTTATTAAAGTTAATTGAGGTGAATTCTCTAATTCTTTTTCAGATTGGAATGTTATAGTTACATTATCTTCACTTTGACATATTGGTAATGATGAAGTGATAATAAAATTATAATTTTTTTCTTCTTCTTCATTTTCATTTTCTTCATTTTTAATTTCTTTTTCATCATATTCATTTTCTTCATCTTTATATTCTTTTTCTTTATATTCATTTTCTTCTTCTTCATATTCATTTTCTTCACTTATTATTTCAATAATTTCTTCGTTATATTCATATTCATTTTCTTCATATTCTTTTTCTTCTTCTTCTTTTTCTTTTATTTCATATTCATTTTCTTCATATTCTTTTTCTTCATATTTCTTTTCTTCTTCTTCATTTTCAATTTCTTCATATTCAATTTCTTCATATTCTTTTTCTTTTTCTTTTTCTTCATCTTGTTCATATTCATTTTCTTCAAATTTTTCTTCTTCATATTCTTTTTCTTCTTCTTCATTTTCTTCTTTTACATTTTCTTCTTCTTCATATTCTTTTTCTTCATTTTCAAGTTCTTCATATTTAATTTCTTCATATTCAATTTCTTCTTCTTCATTTTCTTTTTCTTCATTTTCTTCTTCTTCATTTTCAAGTTCTTCATATTTAATTTCTTCATATTCAATTTCTTCTTCTTCATTTTCTTCTTCTTCATTTTTTTCTTCTTCATTTTCAAGTTCTTCATATTTAACTTCTTCATTTTCTTCATTTATATCTTTATTTATATATTCATCTTCTTCTTCAATTAGTTTATCATTTTTTTCATATTCTTCATTTTCATTTTCATTAATTTCTTCTTCATTTTCTATTTCTTCTTCTATTATTTCTTCTAAATTTTCATTGTTTTCATAGTCTTCATTTTCTTTAATTTCTTTTTTATTTTCTTCTTCATTAAATTCATTATCTTCTTCAATTTCATTTTCTTCTTCATAAATATTATCATCTTTAATCAAATCTTCTTCTTCATTTTCTTCTAATATATTAATTTCATTATATTCATTTTCTTCTTCATCAAATTCATTTTTTTCGTTTTCTTCTTCTGATAAGTTTCTTAATTTTGTTTCTATGTTAAAACTTTTTTTTTCAAAGTCTATTTTTTTTGTTTTAATATGTTTTTCTATTGAAATTTTATTTGAATTTGATAAAATGAAATTTAAAAATAAGATATATATAAATATTGAATTTAATATTTCCATTTTTAAAGATAGAGAAATCAATAATGATATATATTTTTTAGATATAATAATAATAGTTATAACATAAAAAAAAAATAAATAATAGAATATAAATTAAAGAAGAAATTTTAAACTAATTTAGTTTAATTTAATTTAATTAAATAAATAATAATCATTATTTTTTTTTTTTAATTTTTTCTTCTAAAACATCTTTTCTTTTTTTAAGTTCATTTACTTTTTTATTTAATTTTTTAAGATTATTCTTAACTTTATCTCTTTCATTTATTAATTGTTCTAATTCATTTTTAATAGGTTCTAATTCTCTTTCTTTTAATATAATTTTTTTATCTTCATCATTAAATTTATTTTTACAATTTTCTGAATTTTTTTTTGCAATTTCAACTTCACTTTTAATTTTATCTATATCATATTTAATTGCATTTTTCTTTATTTTTTCATATTTTTCATCTAATTGACTCATATCTAATTCAACTTTTTTAATTTGTTCATCACATTTTTTTGTATTTTCTTTTATACTCATATTTCTTTCTTTTTGTTGAGCTTTCATTGATTCTTTTCTTAATAATTCTTCTTTTAATTGCCTTATCATTTCATAAAATCCTAAATTCATTTTTTCTTTAAAATTAATTTTATTTAATAATTGTCTTAATATTTCATCTCTTTCTGTAGTTATTTCAAAATCACCAAATGGATTTATTAATTCTGAATTTATTTTTTTTTCTTCTGAAGTTTTATTATCTATTTTATTTTCATTTTCTGAATTTGAATCATAAATAAAAGGATATTCAATTATACATTGAAAAGTATTAAAAGTTTCTACAATTATTAAATTAAATAAAGCTTCTATTGAAAGAAGATTATTTATATTTATTTCATAAGAATTGTATATTTTATATTCTTTTGCTTTTTGTTCTAATATTTCTGTTGTAATTTGTTTTTGAGGTAAAAAAATATTTCCTATTAAAAATGAAACATGATCTTTATTACTTGAAATGATATTTTTATTATTATTTAAAAAATAAGTTAATTGAACTTCTTGAATTCTACTATCATATAAAAATAATAGAATTGAATTATTTTCATTTAAATTATCTAATTTTTCATATTCAGTCTAAAATAAATATAATATATTATACTATGAAAAAACATATATTTTTATTAATAAATAATTTAGATGAATTATCTAATTGAATATTATTTTTTTGATTTCTTTGAAAATAATCTAAAAATGCATTATGTAAAGATGTTTTTCCACAACCCTTATTTCCTATAATAAAAATATTATATAATTCCTCCATTATTAAAATATATATTATTTAATTAAAAAATAATTTCAATACTTCATATTATTTATTTTAAAATTAATATATTATATTATTGAGAATTAATAACTTTATATAAAGTGTTTTATTTTTATATATTTTTTTTATTTTTAAATATGTTTAATGAGAATATTTATATTAATGAAGAAATTAATGATGATAATGAAAATAATAATAATATAAATGAACAAAATTATAATGAAAAAAATATTTTTGAAGAATATAATAGAATTATTAATCAATTATCAAATGAAAATTCAATGCTTAAAAATCTTTTAGATGAAAAAATGAAAATAATTGATATTTTTCAAAAAATAACAATTGAGGCTAAGGAAAAAATTGATTTATTAATAAAAGAAAATCAACAATTATTTGAAGAAAATAATGAACTTAAAGAAAAATTAAAAAGAATAGAAGAAGAAAAAAAAGAAATCCAAAAGAATGTAAATTCAAAATTACAAAATGAATTAAATTTTCTGAAAGAAGAATTAAATACTCTTCAAAATTATTATGATAATCAATTAAAAAAAAAAGAAAGTTACATAAACAATTTAAAAAATAATATTCAAAATATGGAAGTCCAATATCATCAAACTTTAACTTCAACATTAAATAATTTAAATAATAATTTTCAAATTAAAAATAATAACAGACCTTTAAGTAATAGTAATTCTAGAAGTATTTTATTAAATAAAAATGAAGAAAAATATTCTTTTTATGCAAATTTTGATATAAATCCTTTACAAATGAAAAATTTGGATTTTAATAATTTTAATAATTTCAATAAAATAAATAATAAGAATAATAACAATAATAATTAAAATATGATAAATAATATAAAATAATAAAATATATATCATAATATTATTTATTTACATTTTAATTTATTTTTTAAAATTAAAATTAAATTTAATTAGATTGATGTCACATCAAGCTTTAAAATCTAAATTATTCAATTCAAATAATATCAAAATATTAGAAGAAGAAAAACCAAGAATAAATAAAAAATTGCCTGAATCTCAATTTAAAAAATTTACATTTATTAATCAAAATCATTGTAGAAATAATCAAAAATTAACAAGTTTTGATTTTCCAAAGAATATTTCTGAAAGACCAAAACATTTTTATACTGTTTATTCTCATTCAAATTTAAATAATAATTTTAGAACTTTTATTAATAATAATTCCTCACATGAACTTAATTCAAATAATTTTGATTTTAAAAATAATAATATTAAAAAAAAAACAAATTCAAAAAATAATATTTATGTTAATAAACAATTTAATGATGAAAATATACTAGAAATTGTTTTTGATCATTTAGGAGTTGAAAAAATATATTTAGAAAAAATATATTCTAATAAAATAGATTTTAGTGATTTATTATTTTTAACAAAAGAAGATTTAAAAGAAATGAATATTCCAATTGGTCCAAGAAATAGAATATTAAATTTTATAGTTAATTTTACAACATATAAAGAAAATTTGAAAATTGATAAATACGATTTAAATATAATAAACAATTTTTTTAATAAATTAAATCCTATTTTCAATAAACAAAATGAAAATGAATATATTATTTCTCCAAAAGTAAATATTAAATCAAAATATAATAATGATTTTTCAACAAATGTTGATAATAGTATATTAATTAAACAAGAAATAAGAAATTATTTAAATAATAATCCTCATAATATAACTGTAAATTTAAATAAAACATTAATTACTGATAAAAAAAATCAAAAAGAAAAAAAATCACAAAGTCCTTTTAATAGTAATAAAATAAAAAAAAATAAAAATAATATAACTATACATTCTTATAGTAATGATAATTTTAATAAAACACATTGTTTAACCAATTCATATTGTGATAATATAAGTAAGAATATTATAAATAAAGATTATAAAAATAAATATAAACCAAATTCTAAATTAAAATTAATTTCTGTTTCAAATAATAATAAAAATAACACTAAACAATATATTATATATGATTATAAAAATAGTAAAACAAATATTAATACTAATAAAAAACAATCAAAAGAAAAAGAAAAAAAAAATAAAATCCAAAAAACACTTTATTCATTTTCAGAAGAAGGATTAGATTTATTAAATAAAATGAAGGATAATTTAAACACTCAATTAAATAATTTTACTCAATCAATATCAGATAAAAAGTTTCTATTAAAATTATTTGAAAACTCAAACAAATAAATAAAAAAATTAAATAATATAATAAAATTTCTAAATTTTTAAAACAAAATAAAATAAAAAAAAAATGGTAGAAAATTTGACAGATGAAAAAATAATGGAATTTAAAGCAGCATTTGAATTATTTGATAAAGATAGAAATGGTAAAATAACATCAAAAGAGTTAGGAACAGTAA
>JAEEGK010002727.1_pt1 | contig 44310 bp, 38 predicted proteins | sample 8958771 | NCBI WGS metagenome assembly JAEEGK01 (sample SAMN16246547, study PRJNA631951) | gut metagenome | biome: gut microbiome; feature: rumen; material: SC-attached | host: Bos | place: Iran: Karaj | collected 2018-10
CTTATAAAGATGAACACCGAGAACTGCGGCGGCGGCATGACGATTGAGAGCGAGGTCGGCAAAGGCACCGTGCTCAACTTCTGGTTCCAGCACGACAACATCGACCGGCCGCCAATGGGCGACCTCGCTGGCACCCTCGTGATGCTGTTCGCCGCCCACGAAGACATACACTTCATATACAAACACATCACCGACGACGGCGAATTCGTGTTCGACACCGATGAGATCAAAGAAGCCCTCGACGGAATGTCAATGAACGACATCAACATCATGAAATACCTGAAGGAAATGATTCAGGAAAACTTGGAAGAAATACATTATAACGAATAACGTAAAGACGCACGGCCGTGCGTCTCAACAAAAATAAAAAACATGAAATTAAGTGAAATAGCAAAAACCCTTAACGCCAAGGTGATATGTGGCGAAGACCGTCTCGATGAGGAACAGGACAAAGTCTTCGCCTCCGACCTGATGTCCGACATCCTCACCCTTGGCGACAACTTCCCGATGATTGTCACCGGCCTCTGCACCATGCAGACCATACGCACATGCGAGATGGGCAACCTCGACATCGTCGTTTTCGTCAGGAAGAAAAAACCGACTCCCGAGATGATAGAGCTCGCTGAAGACGAGGGCATGGTCCTCATGGAATGCGACTACTCTATGTTCAAGGCCTGCGGCCTGCTCTGGGAAGCCGGATTGAAACCAATTTATTAATCAACAACAAATAACTGGTAACTATCATGCATTTGGAATACACAGTGGTTGAAGGCGATTTTGTCAATGCCGGCTCGGCATCAAGCTCGATAAAGAAAACGTTGAAACAACTCAACGTGAACCCGTCGATAGTGAAACGCGTCGTTGTCGCCCTCTACGAGGCCGAAGTCAACGCTATCGCTCATGCCTACGGCGGCGTGGTCACCGCCGACATCGACGCTGGCAAGATACTCCTACGTGTCATCGACAAAGGCCCCGGCATCCCCGACATCGACTGGGCTATGCAGGAAGGCAACAGCACCGCCTCGCCAGAAGTACGTAACATGGGTTTCGGCGCCGGCATGGGCCTCCCAAACATCAAGAAAAACGTCGACCGCCTCAACGTGAAGTCAACCGTGGGCGTTGGCACCACCGTCGAGATGGAGGTGAACCTTGGTTAAAAGATAATAGATTTTAGATAAAAGATTAGGATTATGGTATTTTTTCACGCACTACAGATAAACGAAACCGTTTGCGAAGGCTGCTCGCACTGCATGAGGGTCTGCCCCACCGAGGCTATCCGCGTGCGCGACGGCAAAGCGCATATCAACGAGGACCGCTGCATCGACTGCGGCGAATGCTTCATCGCTTGTCCGCATAAAGCCGTGTTCGTCAAACAAGACGACTTCGAGGAAATCTTCAAATTCCCATGCCGCGTCGCACTTGTCCCCGCGGTCTTCCTCGGCCAGTTCAAAGACGACATCAGCGTGTCGCGAATCTATGCCATACTCAACGAGATAGGCTTCCAACATGTCATCGAGACAGAGATATCAACACCTCTTTACACCGAGCGAAAAAACCAGATGGAACGCGAAGGCAACAACAAGCCGCTCATCTCGTCGTTCTGCCCCGCCATCGTCCGACTCATACAAGTCAAATTCCCCGGACTGGTAGATAACATCATGCCTATAAAGGCACCTCTCGACATCACAGCAATGTTTATCCGCCGCAAACTCGTGAAAGAAGGCTGGCCGGAAGACCAGATAGGCGTGTTCTACGTCACCCCTTGCGCAGCTAAGATAGCAGCAGTGAAAAGCCCTGTCGGCGAAGAGAAATCCAGCGTCGACGGCGTCATCAACATGGACTCGCTCTACAACCGCGTCTATAAAAAGATTAAAGAACAAGGCCACGACTACAAAGAAGTGAAACTGCCTATCGCACAACTCACCTCCGACAGCATCCTGACATCTCTGACAAACGGCGAACGCCGACTCTCAATAGCCGAACACTCATTGTCAATCGACGGCATCGACAACGTGATAGAATTCCTGGAAAAGGTTGAAAATGACGAGGTTGAAGGCGTCGACTTCCTCGAGCTGCGCGCCTGCGACCAAAGCTGCCCAGGCGGCATACTCACTTATAACAACAGATTCCTGACCTGCGAACGTATGTTCAACCGCGCCCGTTACGTGGCAGGCAAAGAACGCCGCGGCGAGATGACTCGCGCCAAAGAAGTGGAAGAAGAACACGACTATCTGATGAATAACATCATGGTGGAAGACGTCGAACCACGCTCCATAAGCCTCGACCCCGATTTCAACAAGGCATTGGAAAAGATGAACAAAATCAAAGTATTGGAAAAGCTGCTTCCGCAAATCGACTGCGGAATATGCGGCGCCCCGTCGTGTAACGCACTCGCCGAAGATATAGTCTGTAACGGATGCAAACTCACCGACTGCATCTTCATCCAACGTAACATGGAGTCGCGCAAGAGCATGAAAGTCGAGACATCACTAAAAATCATGGAAAAAACATGGGGACAAGAAAAAATTGAGAATTATATCAAAAGCAAATTTTTAAAAATCAAAAAATAATTTTAAAATATAATAAAATGAGCATCAACGAATTACAACCAAAAGAAGTATTTGAAAACTTCTACAGCCTGACACGCATCCCTCGTCCGTCAAAGAAGGAAGCTCAGGTTATCGCTTTCATGAAAAAATGGGGTGAAGACCTCGGCCTGGAGACCATCGTCGACGAAGCCGGCAACGTCATCATCCGCAAACCCGCCACACCAGGTTACGAGAACCGCAAAGGCGTGATCCTTCAGGCTCACCTCGACATGGTGCCTCAGAAAAACGCCGACACCGTGCATGACTTCGAGAAAGACCCTATCGAGACTTATGTCGACAACGGCTGGGTGCGCGCCAAAGGCACCACTCTCGGCGCTGACGACGGCCTCGGAGCAGCAGCAGCAATGGGCGTCCTCGCAGCAAAGAACCTCGAACACGGTCCTATCGAAGGACTCTTCACCATCGACGAAGAGACCGGCATGACAGGCGCCAACAAGCTACAACCAGGCGTTCTGAAAGGCGACATCCTGCTCAACATGGACTCAGAGACTGAAGGCGAACTCTATGTGGGTTGCGCCGGCGGAATCGACACCAACGCCTACTGGACTCCAAAAATGGAGAAAGTGGCCGACGGAATGGCAGCTTACCAATTGATAGTCAAAGGATTGAAAGGCGGGCATTCTGGCATGGACATCAACCTCGGAAGAGGCAACGCCAACAAACTCATGAACACCTTATTAATATTGGTGTCACAGAAGTTCGGCGTGCGTCTCGCCACCATCAACGGAGGCAGCCTGCGTAACGCCATCCCAAGAGAATCGTTCGCCACAGTGGTCGTCCCCGCCGACAAAGCCGAGAAGATGCAAAAACTCGTCGAAGAATACAATACCGCAGTGAAAGAACAGTTCGCCGAGACAGAACCTGACCTCGTGGTCTCAATGGTCGAGACAGAAATGCCTGCCGAAGTCATCGACAACAAGACATTCAAAAACATGCTCGAAGCCATCGCAAAATATCCGAACGGCGTCATCGGAATGTCAAAAGACTTCGAAGGTACCGTCGAGACATCATCAAACCTCGCATTGGTGAAACTTGAAAACGGCAAAATCGTCACCTGCTCACTGCAGCGTGGCCTCGTCGATGAACTCAAAGACCAACTCGCCGAAGAGATCCGCAAAGTGCTGGAAGAACACGGCGCAGTGGCAGAGTCAAGCGGCTCATACCACGGCTGGAAACCAAACATCGACAGCCCTATCCTCGCCACAATGAAAAAAGTCTATAACGACAAATTCGGCAAAGAGCCAAAAGTCATGGTTATCCACGCCGGCCTCGAATGCGGCATCCTCGGCGCAAAATACCCTAACTGGGACATGATATCATTCGGCCCGACACTCGTCCACCCACACTCACCAGACGAGGCCCTGCTCATCGAATCAGTGGCTCCGTTCTGGGAATTTTTAGTTGAGACTCTCAAGAACGTGCCGGAGAAATAATCCCACCGTCATTTCGAGCGAAATGAAATGAAGTCGAGAAATCCTCTGTAGTCACTAACGATTTCGTTGATGGAGGATTTCTCCGTTTCGCTTCGCTACAGTCGAAATGACAATAAAAAATAATTTTTCAAAAAAATGTTGTACGTATTAAAAAATTGTGTAATTTTGCAGTCCGAATTTTAAGATAAAAAAATAAAAATAAGATAATACAATGAAACGTACATTTCAACCATCTAACAGAAGACGCAAGAACAAACACGGTTTCAGAGAGAGAATGGCAACTGCCAACGGTCGCAAGGTTTTGAAAGCCCGCCGCGCTAAAGGCAGAAAGAAACTCACAGTATCTGACGAGTATTGATTCTGCGAAGCCGTACCTAATAATTAATTATTTAAGGTTAAAAAAGAGACAATGTGACGTTGTCTCTTTTTTTTGTATTTTTGCATGCTGTCATTCCGAGCGTAACGAAGTGAAGTCGAGGAATCTCATACAAACCATGCAAAAACTGACAAAAATATTACTGTCTTTGTTACTGGTTTTAACAACCAGCAGCTCGGTTTTTGCACAAATCCCAGAGTTCTTCAACGTCCCCCGCACCACCCCCATCGACGACTCCCGCCGCGACGGCTGCGACTACCTCATCATCACCCCTGACGACGAAAACATAAAACAATGGGCCGACACCCTACGCGACTTCCGCGAAAAACAAGGAATCATCACCAAGGTGCTGACAATGAGCGAGGTCAGCGCCAACAACCCCGACTCGCTGAGGAGGTTTCTGCGCCTTACACATGAAGTGTGGAACCCCGCCCCTGCTGCGGTTTTGCTGTTGGGCGACTACGACTCTGACCCAGCCAAAGGCATCACATCGTTCGCCCTCACCAACCATCCCGAAGGACAGGCGTTCGAACCATATATGGCCGACAACCGCCTTGTCGAGTTCACTGGCGACGACCTTCCCGACATGGCGATAGCACGTATGCCAGCCGCCAACGCCGACGAGGCACAGCTGATGGTGCGGAAAACACTTGAATATGAACGCCATCCATACGACGACGAGTATTACTACGCTCATCCGGTCACTGCCATGGGCTACCAACGCTCACGATGGTTTCAGCTATGTACCGAGATAATAGCGGGATACCTTGAACAACAAGGCAAAGACGTCATACATATCAACAACATACACCAAGGCACCCCCGACTCGGTTTGGTCAACAGGTCAAAGGACAGATGACGTCCTCAACTGTTTCGGTCCCGACGGCCTCGGATATATTCCTGCCACCATGTCGCATTTCACCGACTGGAACGGTGACGCCAATGATATCACACAGGCACTGGAAAACGGCACATATATGCTAATCCACCGTGACCATGGCACCTTCCAGACATGGAACGAGCCTTATTTCAGCAATGCACTCATCAACGAGCTACACAACGACAAACTATCGTTCATCATGTCGGCAAACTGCCAGACCGGCGACTTCAGCTATGGTGACGGAAGCTCCGACTGCCTCGCCGAACGTTTCCTGCGCAGCCCATACGGCGCCATCGGTATCATAGCAGCCTCACAGCTGTCATATTCCTACGTCAACGACACATACGTCTGGGGCTTCTTCGACTACCTCTACCCTGATTTCATGCCCGACTACGGCCCACAATCATTTGACTTCAAATACCCCGCATTCGCCAACGCCTACGGCAAGTATTATCTGCAACAATCAGCGTTCCCATATAATGCCAGCTATAAACCGGTCACATATAACCTCTTCCATTATTTTGGCGACGCTTTCTTACAACTATACACCGAAGTGCCGCAACAAATCTTCGTCTCCCATCCAGAAAGCATACATCCCGACGACACCCATATCACAATACAAGCCGACGAAGGTGCTTTTGTCGCATTATCCGTTGACAATCAATTGATTGCACGTGCCAAATCAAATGGCGATGAGATAGCTTTTGATTTCCTCCTGCCTTTCAATGATGGCACTGTCATCAAAGTGGTCGCCACCAAACAGGAATGCTACCGACACGAAAGCACAATCATGGTGACCGACAACATAGGAGTCGGTGAGATATACGGTTATAATGACTTCAAAGTGTACCCCAACCCCACTGACAACACACTTTATATCGAAGGGAACAATATTCATAACATCAAGATTATCAACATTTTAGGACAGACAATACAAAACACTGACTATCGCCAGGGCTGCGACATCATCAGCGTCGACTGCGGCAATCTTAACCACGGCGTTTATTACGTCATCATATCAGGTCAAAACACCGTGGTAAGACGTTTCGTTAAGCGATAATGTTACTCTTGCTGTAATCGTTGTGGAATACACATCGCGTGTTTTTAACATAAAAGGAGAGACATCGATTTTCCGACATCTCTCCTATTATGTGATTATATAAAAGCCCCTTTGTTAGGGAATCTTACGCCATTTTAGTCAACTTTCTCAAGTTTGGTGTTTGCGCCCCACTTGTTGATGTTGAATGTGAGGTCGAAACGCAATGTGCCTTCCAATGGGTTTGTGCCCGATGTTGACGCATTGTTGACTGGCACGAGGTATGACACGTCAAGGGCGAACACATTGTAACGCAAGCCTGCACCGAATGTCAGATAACGGCGGTTACCTTTCATCTTGGCCTCATGGAAGAAACCGGCACGCACTGCAAAGATCTGATTGTACCAGTATTCTGCACCGATACCGAGAGTCCATTCCTTCAGCTCCTCGCTGAATCCACCCGGAGCATCGTAGAACGACTGGAACATACCCTGAATCATTGACACATTAGGGTCTTTACCTTTCTCGATTACAAACCCGCCGTTGCCGTCAGGAATCAAAGCGCCGTCGGCATCTCTTGCGTAGATAGGTGGTGTAGGCACGAGCAACTTGTTGAGGTCAAATGAGAAAGCCAGTGAGTTGAACTCATCGATATTGAGTTTCAATGATGGACCCAAGCGCAAGTTTGTCGGGATGAAGTCCGTTCTCGAGTTAGCGTCGCTATAGCTCATCTTGCTACCCATGTTAGTGATTGCCACACCCCATGTGAACACACCGTCAATAGTGCTGAAATACACAGGACGCTGGTAGTACACAGCGATGTCGGCAGCCACCGACCATGCAGCTCTTGAATAATTTGTAACTCCTTGAGTAAGATGCGAATAGATGAAACGACCAGCAACTGATGCTGATAAATAATCACCCAATTTTCTTGAATAGCAAAGGTCTATCGAGAACTCGTTCGGTGAATATGTTCCCTTGTCGTTATTATACTCATCGCGGAAATTGATCTCACCAAGTGAGAAATATTTCAACGAACCCGCTATTGTTGACTTGCTGCTAACACGTTTTGACACAGCGAGATACGCGATATTCATATCAGGAACGAGCTTTCTCAACCAAGGGCTGTATGCCAAACCGATGCTGAAATCATCTTCCATAAATGCATATTTTGCAGGGTTCCAGTGCATTGAATAAACATCCGGTGATGTTGAAACACCTATATCACCCATACCAGCCGAACGCGCGTCTGGAGCGATACTCATAAACGGAACTGCTGTTGAAATCACATTATAGTCAAGATTCTGACCGGTTTCCTGCTGCTGCGCCTTTGCGATGACACCTGTCATCATAAGAGCCAATAATACAACTAACGATTTTCTTATCATATCTTCAAAAATTATTCTGCAAAATTAACAAATTTATAGCTTATAACGACATCATTTATCAAATATTGTAATAATTTTTATTTTTCTCACAAAACTATCATTCTCTGTGAAGTATTAATCTCGCATCCGTCCGAATCCTTCAGATACACCTTATACACATATACTCCAGCCGACAAACGTCGTCCTGCCGCATCCCGTCCATCCCAGTCCATCTTCATGTTAAGGACATTCAAATCATTGTATTCCAATGTGTTAACAACCCTACCCATAATATCGAAAATCTGTATGTTGATATCTACCGTGACGTTCTTTTTATTATAATCGACAGTAAAACTGGTGCTTTCGCTAAACGGATTCGGGTAATTCACGACATTGTGCATGGTGTTTTTCACCACATCTCCCATAACATTCACAGTAATGGATGCGGTATTGCTGTTGTCGTGTGTATCCCAAGCCCTCAAACTGATGACATTGTCATATCCGGCAAACAACTCAAGCTCCATCTCGATTTTTCCACTTGTATAATCATCGGTCGTTTGTTCATAATAATCATTGACAACAAGCGATTTACAAGCTATATCTGACTCAACAGACAAATATAAGTCACGGCCAAGCATAGAGTTGTAATGACATATCCCTTGAGGGTCGTGAAGCTCAACAGTGAGATGCCCGTCATTCCACGAAAGATTTATCTGAGGCCCTTCAAAATCAGGTAAAACTGATGAATTTCCTTCCACTTTCAAATTGGTGAGTATGGTGTTGGCATCTTTCCTGTTTACAGTATCACATGCATAAAAACTCAATTTGGCATTACCATTTTGGTTGTTGACACTGCGAGGTACAGTCATAACACCTGAGAAACGGCCGTTCACCACCGAAATACCACCATCATACAAAACATCCGTATAATTGGTGAATGTATAATAATTACCTCCAGCTCCGGAATTGTTCAAAGTTGTATAAGTCGACTTGTTATCAAACAGTTTCGGATACACAACACCATTAAACGACGCATCCAGAGCTCCATTTCCCTTAGCCACCCAGCCTTCAATTCGCAACGTGTCCATCGGTGCCACTGAAATCATATCTTCAGAGGTATGGCCGTTGATAGAGTTAATCACAACATTTTGTGCGGGATAAGTGAATCTTAACGCCGGATCACCGAAAAACACGTATGACAGATAATTCGAGGAGTTGTTCGAAAATGCTCGCTTCGACAATCGAACTATGTCACCCATCGTCAATTCTTTGATGTTATTATTTGTATATGTGTTTTTCATAAATTCAGTGACTATAGTTTTATTCAGCTGTTGTTGTGTCGGTCGTGTCGTGGTGTACATTCCAATTGCGCCACCGTTTTCCATCTTATACAGAATTTCGCCTGCCGACACAAACGAAGCGTCATCAAAAGCGCTGAACTCACAAGTGCCTGTGACGACAAATGGCAATTTATAATAATTTGTCAGCGACTCTATATCTTTGGTTTTAAATAAGTTAGAAGCACTCAAGCCCTTAACTCCACCATGTCCGAGGTAAGTCATCATCATGATACCGTCGTCGAACATCTCGATAATTGAGGCTGTCGCATCAGGATAACAGTATGAACCGTCGGCAAGCTTCTGCCTCACATACGCATCGGCATATATTTTACTGATATTCACGGTGGTACTCATGGTGTCCATCATCGCTTCAATGTCATCACAATTCTTCGAATATGTCTTATTGTCATCGGATAGCAGCAGAAGCTCGTTCCTCCATTCCCCCATTGCCTTGACATTATAGATATACCTTTTGATTTTATCGACAACTATTTCGGCCTCATCTGGTGTCAGCACCGGTATTCTGCCCACCGCGACATCCATATTACCCAGACACTGGTCGCCTTCTTCCATCTCAAGAAGCCCGAAATAATCGTCTGTAACGTATGCATTAATCTCGTTTACGCTGTTCAGAGCCTCGTATGGCGGCACGAAATTGCCACCATAACCCTCCACATTCTTATAATCATTGGTGCCACGCCCCAATAACAACACGTATTTCAGGTTTGCAGACCTTTCATAAACCATTTTCACAAAATTGCGGATGGCAGTGATATCAACGCTTCCCGAAGAAAACTCATTGTAAATCTCATCGACAAAAACCACCTCGCTCAACATGCCGTCAATCTCCTCATGAATGGCTTTTATCTCATCAGCTTGTTGTGCAAATATCTTATCAGTGATGATAAGCATCTCAGCATTCGTTATAGAATGAACATTCTGATTATCAATATGTTTCATCGACTCGACACTCATCACATCAGGGTCTTCATACAACACAAAACCAGTGTTTCCAACAAGTCGGAGTTTGAAATTGGCGAGGTTCCCAGTGAGTGTATAATCCTGTATTTTCGGACTTAGAGGGTTCGTGATATCCAATATTACAGAAGCCTCACTGGCTTTTTCAATACCAACGAGCTCGACAACGGCATGGGTATTCCTATTGATATGAAACTGCAACTGTTCATTTTCATAACTCAATGAACGCCATGCATTTATATTGAAATAATCCAGTCCAAGATATGAAGCGGAATTATCCGACTCAATCTCAAGACCCACTTCAATAATATCATCTGTAGGATTAAACTGTATGCTGTACGTTCTCTCAACACCGAAAGAATAATCTCCTGATTTCTGTATAAGAATATCACTGCCCACCTGTGTTCCATTGACTTTAACACGAGCAAGCGTCCCGTTAACTTTTGATGCCCCGATGAAGTTAACCTCCAAAAATGCCCGAGAATCCGTAATCACATTCTTAAACTCAAACGGCACCGTCAGATCACCTTCGTCCCTGTTCACCGTCTCACCATACCATTTTCTCCCTCTATGATAGTAATTGTGCAAATCCACTTCATGATACTGACGGTCAACGAATGATGTCACCTCATTAACTGGCTCCCCCGTATCTTGTGATTGCATCTCCATTCGCCTGCCATCATTCTGATTATCAAGCTTTAAGAAATAAAAAGTGGTATCAGAATAGTAGTTCGTCTGATAATTGAAAAAATCTCCTGAAGGTGTCCATTCGCATGAGCCCTGACCGTAAAAAAGAACCCCTTTGTCATCAACGATGATATCCATCTCAGCAAGGTCATCGTAGGTGTTGGCACTGTTAGCTTCCGGCAACATGCCGCTGACATTGCCATACATACTTATTTTATTGAGGTTCAATGCATTAACATCGATTCCAGCCGCCGACATTTCATCAAACGTGATACGATATACACCATCTTTAACGACACCTATTTTATATATGGTGCCGTCTTTAAGGACAGAGTTTTCTTTAAAACCCTGAGCCCACGATGCCATACCACACATCGTCAACGTGAAAACCAACAATATGTACAGCAACTTCCTCATCGTGCGATCACTAATTTTGAACAGCCAGACACCGTTTCCTCTTTAGAGTTTGAAAGTGTTATGTTATATATGTAAATCCCTGACTGTAAAGGCATTCCACCATCTGTAGTACCATCCCAGCGGACTGGTTCGATACGTCCGGAAGCGCCATAACGGCTCTCTCTAATGGTCTTGACGGTTTGTCCGTTCATATTGTAAATCCTGACTGTCACGTCAAAATAGCCTTTCTGGTTATGCTCGAAATAGAAATTCGTGTAACTCTGCATCGGATTAGGGGCATTACACACATTCTCAATCGTGAGATTGTTGCTCCTGATCACAGTAAAATCAATGGAAACGGTGGTTGAGTTATTGTATATGTCCCATACCCTGAAGCTCACGCAATGTTTGCCTTCATTAAGATTATAGAAATGATAAGCCACTGTGCCATAATCGTTTAGATTATCAGGAGCTTCGTAATACGCGTTGAGGTTATAGCTTCTGTTCGTGGCACCCGACAATGTTGCGGTGATATCATGTCCTATACCCGCCCCTGTGGCGTTTATGCCGTTCTCGTCTTTAACAAATGCGTAAAACACAGGATTCTCATTGGTTATTCCGCCACTCACGAACAATGTGTCGTCGATGAAGATTCGTGCTGTCGGGCCGTCGACATCGGGTAAAGCCGTGTTATCGTAGCCACCCACAATCACATTATCATACGAGCCATTGGCATCGGTGACATAATCTGTGGCATAGAAGCTGATCAAGCCATTACCGTAAGCGTAGTTTAAGTCTTTAGGCAGCATGAAGCCTATATGGAATTCTCCGTTTACCACTGATGCCTTACCGCTGAACAAGATACTGTTACGCAGCTTGAAATCCTTGATGACGCCGCCATTGTCACCTTTGGTGCGGTAGATATTCTCCTTGTCGTAAACCGACACCGTCACATCACCGTTGAAATCGTCCATCTTAACGCCAAAGTTGTCTCTAACTTCACCGCATAACTCGATGGTGCTCAATGCTTTAAGGGTATCATTAACTAATCCGACATCTTTCCCGTTGATTTTTGTCAAAACCACATTGTTTTTAGGATATGCGAGACGTAACGCAGGGTCGCCGAACAGGACAAACACCTTGAGATTCTTGCTCGTACTTTGTTTTGTGCTGAAAAAAATCTCGCCCATGGTAGGGTATTCGCCGTCTTTCATCTTGAACATACGTCTGTATGTGCGTTTCAACAGCTCGCTGTCACCTTGTGTGGTACGCGCTGTCGTTATCATTGCGATGGCACCTCCATGACTGTTGGTAAACACCAACTCGCCTGCCGATGTTCTCGTATGGTCGTCGTAACGGCTGAACTCGCATGTCGCCGTCACAAAAAGTGGCAACATCTTTCCATTTTGCCATGAGTTGATGTCTTCTATGGTAAGGACACGCTCGTCGGCAAGACCCACCTCTCCGCCGTGACCGCAATAGTTCATCACCAGAGTGCCCTTGTCCAATCTGTTTGTTATAGCCTCGTTCATCTCCGGGCAACGCTGTCCGCTCGCCGTCGCCACCTGACTGAATGCATCAAGATATATCTTATCGGTTATCACATCGGCGCCCCAATATGCAAGTGAGTCGGCAATCATCTCTGAATTTGTTACAAAATGGTTGCTTTCATCATCACATACAAGAGTGACCACATTACGCCAGTTACTCATCACCTTGCTGTCATCGGAGATATATGACTCTATTTTCTTTATTACAGTTGTCGCCTCTTCCACCGTCGACACTGGCATTCTGCCTATCGGCAAATCGATGGTTGATGTCTCGTTTTCCATGTCACCATCAGTTGGGTCAAGACAAACGAAATAGTCGTCTGTAACCATCGATTGTGTTATAGTACATGAATTTATCGACTCCCATGTAGGGATAAAACACACACTCGGATTCTTGTAAGCGTATGAGGCATCACCGAAAAGCAACACATATTTAAGATTATGCTCGCCACCTTTGTTATACAGCATCCTGATAAACGCTCTAATGCCTCCAATATCCTGGGCACCGCCAGAAAACTCGTTGTAGATGTATTGCGGCTGAACTATCTCGATATTCAAGTCGTCAATATTGGCATGTATCGCCTTCAGACTCTCTGCCTGCGATTGGAAGTTAGGATGCGTAATGATAAGATAATCAACATCTTTTAACGCATGAAGATTCTGATTTGCCACCATACCCGCAAAGGTGGGGACACCACAGCCATCGTAGGTAAATGCCACAAACTCATTGCTTTGAGCTCCCCTGACCTTGAACTTCATGGTCGTTGCCGTCAGCGTGGTGCTCATCGCCTTAGGCTCTATCGGATTTGTAACATCCCAAATCTTTATCGCATTCGAGGCATTTTGCAATTGATACTCGAACACTGTCTCCGCATTGAAACATTCCGGATTGCGGAATATCATCATGTTACCATACATCTTCAGATGACGCCATGCGTTGACAGAGATATAGTCGAGCCAGCCCACCGATGATGACAGGCTTCTTGAGTATTTCACATCGATACTAATATTTTCGGATGCAGGCGTGAAATTAGCGTTGCACAAGGTGTCCGTTCGCGCATAGATTAACGCCGTGTAGTCGTTAAACGACTTGGAATAAAGCTGCACGCCGTTATGACGCATCACAAACATTGCCGTGCCGCTGTTGCGCGATGCCACTGAAGTGTGAAGCTTAGCCTGCCGCGACACGTCGATATTTGGGAAATTGAAGCTATAGCTGCGTTCCGTGGTGACGTCAAACGGGTCGAAATACCAGGTACGTCCCATGTTTGTGAGGTTTTTCTCGTCAACATCAATCACAGCATAGTCCAGGAAATTGGTCACAGGTGTCACTGTAGCCGTTTGCGGCACATCGGCGGTCTGAACACGTAATCCCGGCTCATCACCGACCGTCAAAAACACGTAGGAATAGTCGGAATAAGAATTCTTGACATGTCCGTACTGCCATCTCGTGCCATAATATCCCCATGTGACAGGCCCTCTGGCATAAAAAATCACATAATCACCCGAGTTAAAAACGCCATCGTCTTCGCCATAAACATATACCGGAATCTCGGCGAGGTCGTCCGGATAATAAGCGTTGTTGATCTTTGGCATCACTCCGCCGCCGTTATGGAAGACACGTATATTTCTCGGGTCTATGTTATTGACATCCAAGCCCATAGTCTTAAGTTCGGAATACGTCAGCTTATACATTCCGGTGGATGAGATAGCCATCTTATACCAAGTACCGCTGCTCAATACGGAGTTCTGCGCCACTGAAAACACAGGCCACAACGCCATTAAAAGCATGCACAACAAGGTGTTTTTATATGTCGTCTTTCCCTTAAAAGTCATAATCTGCAAAAATACTAATTTATTTTCAAAGATAACGGATTCTGATAAATTTTATTGTTAAAACTTTTTCAAAAAAATTCAAAAAAATCAGTCGGTTTTAAAGAAAAAAGTCGTATTATTGCAGTTCGAAATTTTTAAGCAGAAAAAATCACTTTTTTTGTTGTAAAGCACAATAATTAAGATGATTTGCAGTTATTGAAAAGAAAATTAAACACAAACAGAAATGCGTAATAAGTTAAGATTTGGTGCTATTTTGGCAGTTTTGGGCTTCAGCATCGTATTGGTTTCTTGTGGTAGTTTCGGCGGCAACAAGTCGAAAAAATCAGGAAAATCAAGCACAACGGGATGGAATTACAACGATCCGAACTATGGAGGATTCACCGTTTCAAACTCAAAAGAACAGAAAGTCGGTCCGGGTCTTGTTGCCATTGAAGGCGGCACATTCACCATGGGCGCCACACAGGAAAACGTTTATTATGAATGGGACAACACCCCTCGTCAGGTCACTGTCTCGTCATTTTTCATGGATCAGACAGAGGTAAGCAACACTGATTACCTTGAATATATATTTTGGTTGAACCGCATCTACGGCAGCGAATACCCTGAGATGGTCGAGCGCGCTCTGCCTGACACTCTCGTATGGCGCAACTCGATGTCGTACAACGAGCCGATGGTTGAGATATACTTCCGTCACCCGGCTTACGGCGACTATCCTGTCGTCGGCGTGTCATGGCTCCAGGCCAACGACTACGCTCTGTGGCGTTCCGACCGCGTCAACGAGATGCTCCTCATCGAGGCTGGCGTGCTTAAGTTCGACGACAACCAGAATGCAGAAAACCACTTCACTACAGATGGATATCTCGCAGGCACATATACAGGTGTCACTGGCAACGGCCAGCGCGCAAAGATGGAGGATGGCATCATCCTTCCGAAATACCGCCTCCCCACCGAAGCTGAATGGGAATACGCAGCACTCGGCCTCGTAGGCAACACAGAAGGCGAGCGCATCACACAGCGCAAGGTGTATCCATGGAACTCCGACGGTGTGCGTTCACAGGAAAAGAACTACACAGGTAACTATATGGCCAACTTCAAGAGAGGTTCAGGCGACTACATGGGTGTGGCTGGCAGCCTCAACGACGGCGCCACCTTCCCTGCCCCTGTGACAGCTTACTGGCCAAACGACTACGGCCTCTACAACATGGCTGGTAACGTAGCTGAATGGGTGCTCGATGTCTATCGTCCTCTCTCATTCGAAGACTTCGCCGACCAGAACCCTTACCGTGGCGACTCAGAGAACATCAACTATCGTGACGGCGACTATATGTCGACAATCCAGAACGACTGGAACAACAAAGAGGATCAGGACTACACCAAACAGATGTATGACTACGGCAAAACCACTTTGATTTCCGACCATTCACGCGTCTACAAAGGCGGTTCATGGGCCGACGGTCCTTACTACCTCAGCCCCTCAACACGTCGTTACCTCGATGAGAACCAGTCATCATCAACGATAGGTTTCAGATGCGCCATGAACAAAATCGGCACGACATACAAAAAATAAGATGCCGTAACCCAGATACAAGCCGTCGTTATGACGGCTTTTTTTATATTAAAATGATAAAAACACTTGGAAATGAACGATATAGAAAGAATCTATGAGCTTTACAAAGGCGCTTACACCGTGACTACCGACAGCCGCACCATCACTCCAGGATGCGTGTTCGTGGCCCTGAAAGGCGAACACTTCGACGGCAACGACTTCGCACTGAAAGTCGCTGAAGAAGGCATAGCCGCCTGCGTGATTGCCGACAGACCCGACCTGCCTAAACACAACAGACTTTTTGTCGTGAACGACAGCCTGAAAGCCCTGCAGGAACTGGCGAAACACCATAGAGAGAAACTCGGACTGCCTATCATCGGTATCACAGGAACAAACGGCAAGACAACCACAAAGGAACTCGTATCAGCCGTCCTCTCCAAGAAATACAACATCGTATACACACAAGGCAACTTCAACAACCAGCTGGGAGTGCCGCTCACACTGTTGAGAATCAAGCCGGAAGTGGAACTCGCAGTGGTCGAGATGGGTGCCAGCCATCCTGGCGACATCGACGAGCTGACCAACCTCGGCGAGCCCGACTACGGTATGATAACCAACATCGGTCGTGCACATCTGAGGGATTTCGGAGGCTACGAAGGCGTGATAAAGACAAAAAACGAGATGTACCAATACATCGCCGCACACAAAGGACTGCTGTTCGTGAATGAAGACAACGACCTTTTGATGGGTCTTGCCAAGGATATTGACAAGGTGACTTACGGAACATGCCAAGGAGCCGGCACTAAAGGCAAGATGCTTTCAGCAAACCCGTATCTCTCAGTCGAATGGAACGGCTACAAGATTGACACTCAATTGGTTGGCGACTACAACTTCGAAAATGTGATGGCCGCAATATGCATCGGCAAATATTTCAAAGTCGACGACAAAGACATTGTCGAGGCTCTGTCAAGCTACTGCCCCACCAACAACCGCTCTCAAGTGATTGAAACCGGCAAAAACCGCGTGATCATGGACGCATACAACGCCAACCCGACAAGCATGAGCCATGCCATCAGAAACTTCAGAAACATCTGCAGCGATCATAACGTGTTGATTTTAGGCGATATGCTCGAACTTGGAGAAGAATCAGAAAAAGAACATAAAGCAATAATTCAGCTTCTGAAAGAGCTCCGTTTCCAACTTGTGTTTCTCGTGGGTTCAGAATTTGCAAAAGTCGCTTCAAATTCAACATACTTCACCGTAAACGATGTTGACAAACTGATAAGATACATCACACTTAATCCTATTTCAGGCTACGACATACTCGTGAAAGGCTCCAACGGCATCCACCTCAATAAAATCATCGATTCGTTGTAATGACCAAGAAAACCAACATAATCGGACTCATGTCGGGCTCTTCGCTCGACGGCATCGACCTCGTGGATGTCGATTTCTGGAACGACGGCAAATGGCATTTCGAGATAGTCGCGAAGGACAATTACGATTACGACGACGAATGGCGCAATGCATTATCCGACGCATTCCTTGTTGGAGCGCAGCATGCCACGGCTTTGCAATCATTGGATATACGTTACGGCACATTGTTGGGTCAGGTTACCAAACAATTCATTGACAAATATAATTTACACCCTGAAATCGTCGCCTCACACGGCCACACCATCTTTCACCGTCCGCAAGAACATTATACCTTGCAAATCGGTGATGGTCAGGCACTTGCAGACGCATGCGGGGTCATGGTTATCAACGATTTCCGTACCGAAGACGTCCTGAAAGGCGGTCAGGGCGCGCCATTGGTGCCGATTGGCGACAAACTGCTGTTCGCCGACTACCCATTATGCCTTAATATAGGTGGCATAGCCAACGTTTCATACGACGTTGACGGTCAACGCATTGCATACGATATCTGTATCGCGAACCAAGCATTGAATTATCTGGCAAACCGCATATCGTTGCCATACGACAAAGACGGGATGTCTGCTCGTAGCGGACATATTGACAATCAATTACTTACCACATTAAACTCACATCCTTTCTATACCCAAAAACACCCCAAATCATTAGGACGCGAGTTTTTTGAGGATAATATCAAACCGTTATTGGAAAAACGTGATGACATCGCCGACATGATGGCGACATTAGTCGAACATATTGCCATTCAAATTGGTGCATCTGTAGAGACGATGTACACATCGTCTCTACAGATGCTGATAACCGGTGGCGGCGCGAAAAACAAATATCTTGTGGAGCGTATTCAGGCGAATACAAAACACCAGGTCTTCATTCCAGCTGATGACATCATCGACTACAAAGAAGCCCTCGTCTTCGCTTTCCTCGGATTACTACGCAACCGTAACGAAATCAACGTGTTGAAATCAGTGACAGGTGCCGAATCAGACTCATGTTCGGGCAAGATATGGTATCCCACCAAATAAAAAAATAGAGACGATGTGGGAATCGTCTCTACCAACAAATGCAACAAATATTAACTGTTAACTATTAACATTCAAATTGTTAACTATTAGCACTGCATACCGCCGCAGCAGTTGATCACCTGACCGGTGACATAGCTGGAGAGGTCTGATGCGAGGAACAACGCCACGTTGGCGACGTCTTCAGGTGTACCGCCTCTTCTCAACGGAATCTTTGATGCCCATTCTTTTCTTACTTCTTCAGGAAGAGCCTTGGTCATGTCGCTCTCGATATAACCTGGAGCGATGCAGTTGGCACGGATGCCACGGCTACCCATCTCTTTGGCGATTGACTTGGCGAGACCTATCAAACCGGCCTTTGATGCCGAGTAGTTGGCCTGACCTGCGTTTCCGCTCACGCCGACGACGCTGGCCATATTGATGATGCTTCCACCCTTCTGACGTGCCATGATTGGCAACACAGCATGGATGTAGTTGAATGCCGACTTCAGGTTCACTGTGAGCACTGCATCCCACTGAGCCTCTGTCATACGAAGCATCAAGCCGTCTTTGGTGATACCTGCGTTGTTGACGAGGATGTCGATGCGACCGAAATCTGCCATGATCTGGTTGACAGTCTTCTCAACGTCAGCGAAATCAGCTGCGTTCGACACGTAACCTTTCACTGTCGTGCCGAGCTCACTGAGTTCAGCCACTGTGGCCTTGATATTGTCTTCATTGATATCTGTGATAGCGATGTTACAGCCTTCCATAGCATAACGCTTGGCGATGGCCTTGCCGATACCTCTTGCGGCACCGGTGATTATAGCTGTTCTATTCTTTAACATATTCGTATGATTTTGCAATTTCTCCTTTACCTAATTTGATGATGTCTTCGCATGATTTTCTGAAATCAGCGCAACGTGTCGCATCCTGAAGCATCAGATAACCCATGATGATATAACCGACAGCTTCCACTAAACGTCTGTGGTGGGTCTCTTTATTGCCCGAAAGGTCAAAAATCTCTTTATATTTTTCTGTCATGGCACGAAGTTTGTCGCGTAATGGCAGTAATTCCTCAGAATATTCGAAGTTATCGAGGTCAGCGATATATTTCAGATATGCGCCGTTTCCCAAGAAACGTGCTGCTGCCACGACTTGGAGCTGTGAGGTGCCTTCGTAGATTGTCAAGATACGTGCGTCACGATAGAGGCGTTCGCATTTATACTCTTTCATGAAGCCTGAGCCGCCGTGGATCTGGATGTCGTCGTATGCAATCTGGTTGGCCCATTCGCTGGCGAACATCTTCAGCACTGGTGTCAGCATGTCGGCAATCTTCTTGTTCGTCTCGACGTAACGTGCTGTCTCATAAAGCAATGAGCGGGCTGCATCGGTCTTGGCGCGCATCAGGTCGAGGATGTCTTGAACAGCCACAAACTCCTTGATTTTCTTGCCGAACTGTTCACGCTGGTCAGCGTATTCCTCTGCGTCGCGCACTGCTGCCTCGGCGAGTCCCACCGACTGAGCGCCAACGCCCAAACGAGCGCCGTTCATCAGCGACATGACGTATTTGATAAGACCCATCTTGCGGTCGCCGACGAGTTTTGCGGGGGCGTTGTTAAACACCAGCTCTGCTGTCGGTGATCCGTGGATACCCATCTTGTTCTCGATACGACGCACTGTCACCGCTTTCTCTTTTCTGTCATAGACAAAGAGTGAAAGGCCACGGCCGTCGGTGCTGCCCTCTTCCGAGCGTGCGAGCACTAACTTGATGTCAGCGTCACCATTGGTGATGAAACGTTTCACGCCATTGAGTCTCCAGCAGTTAGCCTTCTCGTCGAAGGTGGCTTTCAGCTGCACTGACTGAAGGTCTGAACCTGCGTCAGGCTCTGTGAGGTCCATCGAGCAAGTGTCGCCTTTGTAGATACGTGGCAAATACTCGTCTTTGATAGCGTCGTCAGCGAATTTGAGGATTGTCTCGGCGCAGTCCTGCAAGCCCCAGATGTTGGCGAAGCCTGCGTCAGCGCGTGACACCATCTCGGCTGCCATCACGTAAGGCACGTATGAGAAGTTAAGTCCGTTGTATTTGCGTGGGAGTGCCATGCCATAAAGACCGGCGTCACGCATAGCCTCGTGGTTCTGCTGTGTTCCCTTTGCGTAAACGATAGCGTTGTCAACGATTTTCGGGCCTTCAATATCGACTGCCTCGGCGTTCACGTCCAACACGTCGCCGCAGAGCTCACCCACGATGTCCAACACCTTGTCGTAGTTGTCGATAGCGTCTTCCACGTTCTTAGGTGCCAGCTCGTCGTTCTCAGCGTCCACGAAGTCGTTTTCCTTCATGCGGACGATCTCAGCCATCTTAGGATGGTTCAGATAGAAAGCGAGGCTTTTATTATCTTGATAAAAGTTCATTATTTCTTACTATTTGATTTACAATATTTTATCATCTTCGACACTACATCGGCTGCGTCACCGGTGATGACGTAGTCAGCGATAGAGTTGATTGGAGCGTGCGGGTCGGTGTTGATGGAGATTATCAACGCTGACTGTTCCATGCCCGAGCGGTGCTGCACTGCGCCTGAGATACCGCAAGCGATATACACTTTCGGACGCACTGTCACACCTGTCTGACCTACCTGGCGTTCTGGCTCTGCAAAGCCGGCGTCGACGGCGGCACGTGTGGCACCGACCTCTCCACCGAGGAGGTCTGCGAGCTCATGCAAGAGCTTGAAGTTCTCTTTGCAGCCCATGCCGTAACCACCTGACACGATGATTGGAGCGCCTTTGATGTCGATTTTCTTCTCTTCAAGCTTACGCTCGATGATTTTCACCACGAAGTCGGCTTCATTCAAAAACTCTGATGTGTGGAGTTTCACAACAGCTGTATTCTTCTGTTTCTCAAACACTTCCTGTTTCATGACGCCTTCACGCACTGTTGCCATCTGCGGACGCACGTCCGGGCAGATGATGGTGGCGATGATGTTGCCTCCGAAAGCCGGACGGATCTGCATCAGGTTACCGTTCTCGTCGATGTCGAGAGCTGTGCAGTCGGCGGTGAGGCCGCAACGGAGATATGACGCCACTCTCGGACCGAGGTCACGACCGACAGGAGTGGCTCCGAAGAGCACTGAATACGGCTTCTCGCGTTCGATGAGCTTGGTCATCACACTGAAATGTGGCAACGTCTGATAGAACGACAGACGTGAGTCCTCAAGGCAGAACACAGTGTTCACACCATGTGTAAACAGCTCATTCTCAAGACCTTTGAGGTTGTTGCCAATGACAGCGGCATCAACGTTGACATTGAGTCGGTCGGCCAGATGACGAGCCTTCGAGCAGAGCTCCAAGCTCACATCGGCGATCTTGCCGTCGTCTTTTACTTCACAATATACAATAATGTTATTCATTATTTTGCCTTGATTTCTTCAACAACTTTGATTGCGTCGCCCACTGTGACGATCTTTTCTGTCATGTTATCCGGAATGGTGATTTCGAACTCGCGCTCGATGTCCATTATCAACTCAACGATGTCGAGTGAATCGGCACCCAATGTGGTGACGAAGCCGGCGTCTTCTGTAACCTGTGCTGGATCGCAATTCAGTTTGTTAACGATGATTTCAGTGATTTTTTCTTTTGTATTCATAACTATAATTTTTAATCTTGTTAATCTTAAATTTTAAATCTTTAAATGTTAGAAAATGTGTGATGCTGTAAGGTCTTCAATCAATCCTCTGATACCCTCGTCATCACTGTTTATTGTGATACTCTCTTTCTTTGTGAGGACGACGTTCTCGATGTTTTTCACCTTTGTAGGAGAGCCTTTACCGCCCAAACGGTCGAAGTCCGGGTTGATGTCATCGGCTGTCCACATTGGGATTTCTGTGTTTTTCTTCTTGATAACAAGATGAGCGTGACGTGAGCGGCAGTCCTTGGCGTTGCCGTGGACTGTGACGAGAGCCGGGAGCTTGGTCTCGACCACCTCGATGCCGTGCTGGAGCACTCTCTTGAGACGTATGGTCTCAGGGTTCACAGCGATGAGCTCGTCGGCGTATGTTATCTGTGGCACTTCGAGCTTCTCAGCTGTCTGAGGTCCCACCTGTGCGGTGTCGCCATCGATAGCCTGACGGCCTGTGAAGACCACGTCGTAATGACCTAACTTCTTGATAGCCATCGACAAAGCGTATGATGTAGCCAATGTGTCTGATGCTGCGAAACGTTTGTCGCTGACCACAAAGCCGTTGTCTGCGCCACGGTACAATGCCTCGCGGATGATCTCGTTGGCACGTGGAGGTCCCATGGTGATGACGGTCACTTTAACATCGATGTTGTTTTCTGCTTTTATTCTATCACGGCACTCAAGAGCCATCTCGAGAGCTTTCATGTCATCAGGGTTGAAGATGGCAGGAAGCGCAGCGCGGTTGATGGTGCCGTCGGCATTCATGGCGTCTTTACCAACATTCTTGGTATCAGGCACCTGTTTTGCCAACACAACAATTTGAAATTCTTTCTTCATTTTATATTATACAATTATTTTTCTGGTTTGGGAACGAGGGCAAACGACAAGCTGCCGCTGACACACTGTTTTCCTCTGACACTCAATTTAGCATCGCAGAAATAGATGTTGGCGCGGTGTGCTGTCAAGACTGACTCCACTTCGACGGTGTCACCTGGGAGAACCTGATTCTTGAAACGCACGTTGTTGATGCCGGTGTAGAATGTAAGATTACCTGGAAGGTCATCCTTCATAAGGAGAGCGCAGCTCTGGGCCATAATCTCGCAGAGGATGACGCCCGGCACCACTGGGTTGCCCGGGAAGTGTCCCTGGAGGAAGAACTCATCGCCCTTGACATGATACTTGGCATGACCGATATGCTGGTCGTCGATGTCAATCTCGTCAATAAGCAACATAGGCTCGCGATGAGGTAAATAATTTTTCAATTCTTCTTTTGTCATATTTCTATATACTTTTCAGTTAACTTCCAAAATCTAAAGACTAAAGACTAAAGTCTAATAGGCCGTAAGGCCACAGCACCGTTATGTCCGCCGAATCCCAATGATTCCGACACTGCTATTGTCAGGTCGGCCTTCACAGCATTGTTTGGAGTGTAGTTGAGGTCGCAGACCGGGTCTGACTCGTTGAGGTTGATTGTTGGTGGCACCATGCCGTCTCGCAAGGCGAGCACTGAGGCGATGATTTCCACAGCGCCAGCTGCTCCGAGGAGGTGTCCCATCATTGATTTTGTTGAGCTTATCATAGCTCTGCGTGCCTCTGTCTCACCCAAGGCGAGCTTCAAGGCTTTTGTCTCTGACGAGTCGTTGAGCGATGTGCCGGTGCCGTGTGCGTTGACGTAAAGCACGTCTTTGCCTGCCTGGTATCCGGCCTCGTCCAATGCCATCTTGATCGACTTGGCAGCGTATGTGCCTTCCGGATGTGGGGCTGTCACATGGTGACCGTCGCAGGTGTTGCCGTAGCCACAGACCTCAGCATATATTGTTGCTCCGCGTTTCTTGGCATGTTCGTATTCTTCCATCAGCACGATGCCTGCGCCTTCAGCGATGACGAAGCCCGCGCGGCGTGCGTCAAATGGCAGTGATGCGGCGTTAGGGTCTTCCGACTTGGTGAGAGCCTTGGCGTTGGCGAAACCTGCTATCGACAATCTGTTGATAGGTGCTTCTGTGCCGCCTGCTATGATGCCGTCGGCGTAGCCGTCCTTGATGGCGCGGTATGCCTCACCGATGGCGTTGGTGCTTGTCGCACATGCTGTCACCACAGGGATACATACTCCGTGGGCGTTGAAGCGGATGGCGACGTTGCCTGATGCCATGTTAGCTATCATGGTAGGTATCATCAGAGGAGACACCCAGCGTGGTCCTTCTGCCTCGAGTTTGTGCATCTCGCGCATCATGGTGTCGAAACCACCGATGCCTGAGCCGATGTACACGCCCAGACGATCCGGATCCCATCCTTCCTCGTTGCCTTGCATGGCCTGCACTGCCGCTGCCATGGCGTAGACCGAGAACAGGTCGTTACGACGCACGAAAGGCGTCTCGAGGTTGTATTCCGCAGGGTTGAAGTCTTTCACTTCGCCTGCCACCTTCGACGGGAGGTCGCTGGTGTCGAACTTGGTGATCGGGGCGATGCCACAGACACCGTCCATTATATTTTTATGGAATGTCTCAATATTGTTGCCCACTGGTGAGACAACGCCCATTCCTGTAATAACTACTCTTCTTTTATTCATTTCTGTCATTTTTCAATATTACCATTTCATAATCATAGCACCGGATACGAGGCCTGCGCCGAAGGCGCTGAAAGCGAGGATGTCGCCTTCGTGGAGTTTGCCCGCGTGTTTTGTCTCGTCAAGCAAAATCGGGAGGCTGGCCGATGAGGTGTTACCGTACTTCTCAATGTTGGTCGGGAACTTCTCTGCCGGCTGTCCGAGCATCTGTTCTATGTATTTTATAATTCTCAAGTTAGCCTGATGGATGAAATATGTGTCGATCTGGTCTGCCGTGAGATTGGCTTCTTTGAGCACCACGTTGAGGTCGTTGACACATGTCGATGTGGCAAAACGGAACACATCCTGACCGTGCATCACGAGTGGAAGGTTGGTCTTGCCTTTGGTGTCGTAAGGGCACCACTGGAGGTCATGCATCTCGTAGAGACGGTCCCAGCCGTCAGAGCTGGTGAGGCGTGTGGTGATGATATTGTCGCCAGGTGTGAGCACTGCAGCTCCTGCTCCTGCACCGAACAGCACGGCACATGTGCGGTCATGCCAGTCAAGCATGTGAGCCGGCGCCTCGGCACATACCACGAGGACGTTCTTCACCCTACCTATCTTATAATATGCTTCCGCGATGTCGCAGGCATAGATGAATCCCACGCATGCTCCGTTGAGGTCGATACAAGGACACTTGGCTCCGATCTTCTCCTTTATTATACAACTCAATGCCGGTGTCACATACTCATTCACGACGTTGGCGCAAATGACGAAATCGAGGTCTTTCGGCTCCATGTTAGCATCAGCGAGAGCTTTCTTTGCCGCGTCAACACCGAGGTCGACGACATATTCCGATGAAAGCACACGACGTTCCTTGATTCCGGTACGCGTCGTAATCCATTCATCTGATGTGTCAAGAATCTCGGCAAGCATCTGGTTTGTCACCACTTGCTTCGGAAGCGAACTGCCAATTCCTGAAATTTTCATTATATTTACGTTTTGTTAATAATTAATTTTTCGTTTTCAAACATCGCAAAAGTACCCCCAAAAATCGGCCTGGTGTATTTTTGTGACGAAATCAGACTGTTTTGTGACGAATTTCGGGTTTTTGTGACGAAATAAGCCATTTTGTGACGAATTTTCCCAAAATTGTGACGAAAAAATTTTTCTTGTGACGAAATTCGGAAAATTTGTGACGAAATTCGGTTCGTATTAATATTATTTGTATATTTGCACCGTAAAAATTACGCCATGAAAAGTAAAAAACTTCCGCATTACCTGATAGAGAAAAACAATCTTATTGTCCAAGTGACCATCTCGGTGCTATTCGCTATAGCGTTTTTAGCCGTATATATCCCTTTGTCTAACACAACAACATCGTGGTTTTCATTGGAGGACCAGGACAAATTCGTCTATACGGCGTTCTTCATCATATTCTCCACCATCTTCTTGATTTTCAGCAGGGTGATGATGTTTTACATGTCGAAACGACTGATACGGTTCACATTGCCGAAATACATCTTTTGGACTATTGGCGAGATTGTGCTCATCGGGTTGTTCCATGCCTATATCTCATTGGCAATCATACATGTGGAAGATTATGTCGGAGAATATTCCAAAGCCCTCATCATCGGCAAGAGTATCCTCATCACCTTCATAGCTCTCGGTTTCCCATTCATTGTCACCGACTTAAGCTTTGCGCTGCTCGATGCACAACGGGTTCTGAGAATCGCGAAAAGTGTGATAATGTCCAATGAAGCTAACGCGCAAAACCAGCAAAAAAACAACCAAAGCGAGCAAACGGTGACAGACAATCCCGACATTATTAACTTCAACGACTATACCGGCGCTCTGAAATTCACCGTAAAGCTGGAAAACATCTATTACATCAAGGCGGAAGGCAACTACGTCAATGTGTATTATGACAATAAAGGTGGAATAAGCACTTTCGTGTTGAGAAACAAGATTCAGTCCATTGAAGACGCTTTTGCAGGCACACCGCTAATGCGATGCCATCGGACTTATATTGTTAACTCCAACAATATCAAGCTGATACGCAACGAAGAAGACGGTTATTTCATCGACTTCAACCAGACAGGACTTGAAGCTGTGCCGGTTTCCAACACCTATAGAGAAAAAATTGTAAAAAGATTCACGGAATTATAATATTTTTGTGTTTTAATTGTTTTAACTATACCTAATTAATATAGTATATGAGCTTAATGAGTATTTTATTAGACGCAGCGGTGGTTGAGACTGCCGTTGAACCGACAGAAATCAGGATGTCGTTATGGGAAATGACCGTCAATGGCGGTTGGATCATGCTTGTTTTAGGCATATTCTCATTGATAGCGGTGTATATCTTCATTGAGAGATTCATCACCATCAACAGGGCTGCCAAGAGTGATGACAGCTTCATGGAAGCGATACGTAACTCCATGAAACAAGGCGACTTAGCTGGGGCCAAAGAGCTTTGCAAGCATACCGACAGTCCGCTTTCGCGAATGATTGAGAAAGGCATCTCGCGTATCGGAAAGCCGTTGAGCGACATTCAGACAGCGGTGGAAAACGTTGGTAATCTTGAAGTTAGCAGTCTTGAGAAAGGCGTGGCATTGCTCTCCATGATAGCAGGAGCCGGCCCAATGTTAGGCTTCCTTGGCACCGTCATCGGCATGATACGGGCATTCTACCAGATGTCGATGGCAGGCAACAACCTTGAAATTGCCACTCTTTCAGGAGGTATCTACCAAGCCATGGTGACCACGGTGGGAGGTCTCATCGTAGGTATCATCGCCTTTATTTTCTATAATATCCTTGTCTCACAGATTGACAAGGTGGTTAACATGCTCGAGTCAAAGAGCATTGAGTTTATGGATGTTTTGAACGAACCAGCTAAGTAGCCATGGCACTGAAACGTAGAAATCAGAGAAAGGTGGAGTTTAACATGTCGTCGATGTCCGACCTCGTGTTTCTGCTCCTCATCTTCTTCATGCTGACGTCGACGCTGATAGCTCCAAACGCCATCAAGTTGTTGTTGCCGCAGAGCAACAGCCGCACCATGGCGAAGCAGAACGTCACCGTGTATATCAACGAGAACAACGACTACTACGTCGGAGAGCGTCAAGTCGCTGAGAATCAATTACAATCGGAGATTCTGGTGGAGCTTAACAGGTCACATGGCGGCGAAGATGGCACCGTAGTGGTACGTTCCGACAAGAATGTGCCGGTGCAGTATGTGGTCAACGTGATTGACGCGGTCAACAACATCAACAACGAGACGCATCAGAACCATAAGGTTTTGCTGGCAACATCACCAAAGAAATGACGAGAGAAAACAGAAATAGGACTATCGCTATAGGTGTCACGGTGGCGGTACACGCCCTCGTGGTGGTACTGCTTGTCATCATGGCATTGACGACACCATTGCCGTTGCCTGGCGAGGCTGGCGTTGAGGTCAACCTCGGCATGTACAACGAAGGTGTAGGCAACCAGCAGCAGCCCAAGCCCACTCCTGTGGTTGAGGCGCCGAAGCCACAGCCGCAGCAGGTGAAAGAGGAGATGGTGACACAGGACACCGAGGAGGCGCCGGCAATAGAGGAGCCCAAGCCGAAAATAAAAGAGGAGCCCAAGGTCAACGAGCGTGCACTGTTCAAGCCCGTCAACACGCCGAAGGAGCAGTCGTCATCGGAAGGCGTCACTGGCAATCCAGGCGACCAGGGCAACCCTAACGGCGGACAGGACATCGCCAACTACGAGGGACAAGGCGGCGCCGGCGGAGGCCCGTCGTTCGACCTCGGCGGACGTGGCGCGAAGAGCCTGCCACACCCAAGCAAAGACGGCGTGACAGAAGAAGGCACCATAGTGATAGACATCTGGGTGGACAGAGACGGTCGCGTGCAGAACGCCAAGATAGGCAAAGGCACCACCATCACCAACACACGGATGCGACAAGAAGCGGTAAACGCTGCGAAATCATCGGTGTTCGCACCCGACAAAGACGCGGCAGAACTGCAAAAAGGAACGATAACATACTATTATACATTAAGACAATGAACTACGCTGAGACAACAAACTGGATGTTCAACAAGTTCCCGATGTACCAGAAGATTGGGGCGAAGGCTTACAAGCCAGACCTCGGCAACATCGTGGAACTGCTTGCTTTTCTTGGCAATCCAGAGAAGAAGTTCAAGACAGTACACGTGGCAGGCACCAACGGCAAAGGCACAGTGTCGCACACCCTGGCATCGATTTTTCAGGAATGCGGCTATAAGACAGGACTCTACACCTCCCCTCACCTGCTCGACTTCCGTGAGAGAATACGTGTGAATGGCAAAATGATTGACGAACAGAGCGTTATCGACTTCATCGGTAACAACAAAGCCAAATTCGAGGAGATGCAGCTGTCGTTTTTCGAGATGGCTACAGGCATGGCATTCGACTATTTCGCAAAAGAAAAAGTGGATATCGCCATCATCGAGGTGGGTCTCGGCGGCAGACTGGACTCCACCAATGTGATAATGCCGGAACTCAGCGTGATAACAAATATCTCGTTGGACCACGTTAATATGCTGGGCAACACATTGGAGGAGATAGCCGGGGAAAAAGCAGGCATCATCAAGCCAAACACACCAGTGGTCATAGGCGAGACACAGTCGGAGACAAAAGACGTGTTCATCAAGAAAGCGCAGGAATGCAACGCCCCAATATACTTCGCCGACCAGATTGTCGACTGCGACAAGGTTCATGTGGAATCACTTGATTATCAGAAGTTTGACATCTGGAAAAACAACGAGCTTTATATCGAAGCCGTTGAGTTCCCGCTTTTAGGTTATTATCAGAAGAAGAACCTCGCCACGGTGATCTGCGCCGTCGAGATTCTGAAAGAGAAGTTCAACATCGACAAAAAAGACATCATCAACGGACTTGAGTTCGTGGTGAAAAACACCAATTTGATGGGCAGATGGCAGGTCTTAAGCCGTCAGCCGCTGGTGATAGCCGACACCGGCCATAACGTAGGCGGCGTGAAAGAGATTACGATGCAGCTTAGTGACATGGTTTTCAGGAAGTTACACTTCGTTTTAGGCTGTGTCAACGACAAAGACATCGACGGAATTTTGAATTTGTTGCCCCAATATGCGGAGTATTATTTCTGCAAGGCCGACATACCACGCGGATTAGATGCTAACATATTGGCAGACAAGGCGTTACAGGTCGGATTGAGAGGCAACGTATATGAATCTGTGCAGCAAGCATACCAATCGGCACTCAACAACGCCCATTTCGATGACGTGGTGTTTATTGGAGGAAGTAATTTCACTGTTGCAGAAGTAATATAATGAAGGGACGTGGCGCGCCGCGTCCGTACAGAAAATGAATTAAATGAGAATTGTTAGAATCATATTGTTTTCGTTAATGGCATTATTCTTAAGTGGCTGTGCCATAAAGGATTACGTTCCTAAAAACGAAGCAGTATTGACTAACAATTACATAGAGTTCAAACCCGAGAAGTATAACATTTCAAGGTCTGACATCCAAAACAACATTGTCCAAAAGCCAAACAAAAGCTTCATGGGATGGATGCCACGAGTTTGGCTGTATTACAAGACCATCGACAAGACCGACAAGGGATTTTACCGCTGGATCAACAAAAACATCGCCAGAGAGCCTGTGTATGTCAATGACAAAAACATGGCTGAATCGAAGCGTCTCATCGAGAAATATCTTAACAACACAGGATATTTCAAGTCGAAAGTGGCACCTGAGAAGACGGTTGCCGAAGGTCTCGCCAAGGTGGATTACGTTATCCATCCGTCGAAGCCATATTATATACGAAATATCGACTACAAAATCGGCGACAGTGCTATCGCCAGGGAAATCAGGAAGATACAAGACGAGCTGCCAGTGAAGGAAGGTGATATATACAACGCCTACACCATGGACAAGCAGCGTGACCTCATCACGACACATCTGCGTGACAACGGCTATTTCATGTTCACCAGAGAGTATATCATATACGAGGTAGACACCAACCTGATGCAGAACAAAGCCGACGTGACGATGCGCATCGACGGCGAGAAACACGACAAATACGAGATTGAGGAAGTCTTCATCTACCCTGATTTAAAGATGGGTGATACAGGTCCTTATGATACGGTAACACGCACGTTTTCGTTAAGTAAGAGAGGTCCGGAATATGATTTCAACTTCATATACAGCAAAAATCCCAAGATGCACCTGAAGACCTTTGATCAGGTGATACAGACACGTCCGGGAGAGCTGTTCAGCCAGAAAAAAATAAGCCAGACGTACAGGGCGCTCGGAAGTTTGAAGATATACAGCATCAGCAACATATACATCGACACGCTCCCTGGCGGCAACGACTCGGTGAAACCGTTGAAATGCGACATCACTTTACAGAAAGGCAAGCTGAACTATTACAACATACAGCTTGAAGGCAACAACTCTGGCGGCGACCTGGGCGCATTGGGAAGCATCTCATACCGAAACAACAATATTTTCAGGGGTTCAGAGGTGCTGAGGATAACGCTCCGAGGAGGTTTTCAGGCACAACGCGTGGAAGATTACATCATCTCGGAAGGGCTGTTCAACACCAAGGAATTAGGCATAGACGTGAGCATATTGTTTCCACGATTCCTCTCCCCCATCAAGCTGAACCGGTTTGTGATAGAATACCAGCCCAAGACCGTCCTCTCGACAGGTTACAACATGCAGGTAAGACCTTTGTACACAAGATACATCGGCATGGCATCGTTCGGTTATAACTGGAAAACGACATCTACGATAGAGCATATTCTGACACCCATCAACTTAAACATTGTGAAGGTTTTGCCAGATGAATTGTTTGCATTTTTGCTGGAATATGAGACCAACCAGCGTATCAAGGAGCAGTATACCGACCACTTGATTTTCGGTTTGAACTATTCGTTTATCTTCAACAACCAGAATATCAAGAAGAAAGACAACGACTTCTTTTATTTAAAATTCGACATCGAGACGTCAGGAAACCTGCTGTCGTTGTTCAACAACACGTCGCTCATCACCGAAAAAGACAGCTATCATGAGATTATGGGCATACGTTACGCCCAGTTCTTCAAGTATCAGTTTGATTTCAGGTTTTACCATTATTTCACCAGCAAAAACACCTTGGCGATGCGCTTCGTGTACGGACAAGGCATCGCATACGGCAATTCCACCGGTCTGCCGTTTGAAAGGAGTTTCTACGCAGGCGGCACCAATGGCATGCGCGGATGGCGTTTCAGGAGCTTGGGACCAGGTGAGTTCAAGAACGAATACAACTACGACATCGAGCATATCGGTGATTTGCAGCTGGAGACGAACATCGAATACCGTTTTCCTATATATTCTGTGTTAAAAGGCGCATTGTTCTGCGATATGGGTAACATCTGGACGTTGAACGACGATGATGCTTTCCCAGGAGGGCAGTTCAAATTCGACAAATTCTACAAGCAGATAGCTGTCGACGCTGGCTTGGGCCTACGTTTTGACTTTTCATTCTTCCTTATCCGACTTGATATCGCAGCACCTCTGTGCGACCCGGCATACGACGAGGGTTCTCGCTGGAGGGTCAGCAAGTTGCAGTGGCGTAACCTGGTGTGGAACTTCGGTATCGGATACCCATTCTAACATGGAACGGCAGTCGTTATATCAGCTCTTGACAAGGTCGTTCGGCTATGTCCCGACGGAGGGTCAGCGCACGGTGTTGTACCATCTGGCAGCGTTTCTACTCTCCGAAAAGCCCAGTCCCACTTACCTTTTACAAGGATATGCCGGCACTGGCAAGACCACTTTGGTGACCACCTTGGTTAAGACGCTTCCGATGATTGGGATGTGGTACCAGCTGATGGCGCCGACAGGACGAGCCGCGAAGGTACTGAGCGGCTATACGGGGAAGAACGCCTCGACCATACACAGAAAGATATACAGGTTTCAGCAATATGCCGACGGCTCGCTGCGCATGACGAGAGCCGAAAACAAAGCGAAAAACACGCTTTTCATCGTCGACGAATGCTCTATGATAAGCGACGAGAGGTCTAACGGGCGCTCACTGCTCGACGATTTGATAAACTACGTGTTCAGCGGCGAGAACTGCAAGCTGCTGCTGATAGGCGACAACGCCCAGCTGCCACCAGTGGGGTTGGAAAACAGTCCCGCCAACGACATCAACGTGCTGAAACACGGGTTCGGGCTCACCGTGGCGGCGTACGAACTCACCGAGGTGATGCGACAGGAAGAGGAGTCGGGAATTCTGTGGAATGCGACAGAACTGAGAAAGGCATTAATGGCGTTAACGCCTTTAACGCCATTAATGCCCTTATTTAATGTTAATGGCTTCTCCGACATCCATCGCATTGAACCTCAAGAATTTGAAGAATTATTATGGCAGAAATTCGGCGACAAGACAAGCAACGAGGCTGTGATTATCTGCCGCAGCAACAAACGCGCCAACATGTATAACCAGGCTGTCAGGGCACGTATTTTGCAGGAAGAAGGCGAAATCTCAACCGGCGACAAGCTCATGGTGGTGAAAAACAATTATTTCTGGACCGACGAAGACCAAAAAATCAGCTTCATCGCCAACGGCGACATGATTGAGCTGATGCGCATCAACAACACCGAGGAGATGTACGGCTTCCATTTTGCCGATGTAGAGATACAACTCACTGATTATCAAGAAGAACCAAATCTTTCTGTAAAGATATTACTGGAGACTTTGACCAGCGACTCCCCTGCCCTGACGCAGGAAGAGTCCGACCGACTGTATCATGCCGTTGAAGAGGATTACATGGACATCCCGAACAGACGCGACAGATGTAAGGCGATGCGCCAGAATCCTTATTTCAACGCATTGCAGGTCAAGTTCGGATATGCCCTCACCTGTCATAAGACGCAGGGCGGACAGTGGCCCACAGTATTTCTCGACGCGCCATTTTTCCCTGATGCAGAGACGCACGGCTGTGCGTCTTTACAGGTCAGCGACTTACGCTGGTTTTACACAGCTGTGACGAGAGCTCAGAAACAATTGTACTTCGTTAACTTCGACGACAATTATTTCATGTAATCGTCATTTCGACTGAAGTGAAATGAAATGGAACGAAATGGAGAAATCCTTATTTAACGCGATCAATCGAATAATTACGTTAAACAAGGATTTCTCGACTCCACTTCGTTTCGCTCGAAATGACGTGTGGTTATTTCGTGAATTTGTGATTCTTTCCAGGATAGTATGCCATATCGCCAAGTTCCTCCTCGATTCGCATGAGCTGGTTGTACTTGCAGATACGGTCGGTACGTGAGGCAGAACCTGTCTTGATCTCGCCTGTGTTCAATGCCACTGCGAGGTCGGCGATGGTGGTGTCCTCAGTCTCGCCTGAGCGGTGGCTCATGACAGCTGTGTACTGGTTGCGATATGCTAAGTTGACAGCTGCGATAGTCTCTGTCAGTGAGCCTATCTGGTTGACTTTCACCAAGATAGAGTTGGCGACGTTCTTGTCGATACCCATCTTGAGACGCTCCACGTTGGTAACAAAGAGGTCGTCACCCACAAGCTGAATCTTGTTGCCCATGGTGTCGGTCATGAGTTTCCAGCCGTCCCAGTCGTCCTCGGCCATACCGTCTTCGATAGAGATGATAGGATATTTCTTGACCCAGTTGTTCCAGAACTCAACCATGTCTTTCGCGTTAAGCTTCTCACCTGTTGATTTGTGGAGATGGTAGACTTTCTCTTCCGGCAGATAATATTCAGAAGAAGCAGCGTCGAGAGCGATGAACACGTCTTCGCCCGGACGATAGCCAGCTTTCTCGATAGCTTTGAGAATCACCTCGATACCTTCGTCGTTTGACTTGAGGTTTGGTGCGAAACCGCCTTCGTCACCGACGTTTGTCGAATAACCGGCAGCTTTCAACACGTTTTTGAGGTTATGGAAGATCTCCGAGCCCATCTGGATAGCCTGATGGAATGATGTTGCGCCAACTGGCATAATCATAAACTCCTGGAAATCAACGCTATTGTCAGCGTGTGAACCACCGTTGAGGATGTTCATCATAGGGATTGGCAATGTGTTTGCGCTGACGCCGCCGATGTAACGGTACAATGGCTGGTCGGTGTAGATGGCACCTGCTTTTGCGCAAGCGAGCGACACGCCGAGGATGGCATTGGCTCCGAAGTTGCCTTTATTCTTTGTGCCGTCGAGCTCAATCATCTTGGCGTCGATGGCGTTCTGGTCTGTAACCTCATAGCCTTCAATGGCTTTAGCAAGTTCGTTGTTCACATGGTCAACGGCTTTGTAAACGCTCTTGCCCATAAATTTGGTCTTGTCACCGTCGCGAAGCTCCACGGCCTCATGGACACCTGTCGATGCGCCTGATGGCACTGCTGCTCTTCCGAGGATGCCGTCTTCGGTGATGACATCAACTTCTACTGTAGGATTGCCGCGAGAATCCAAAATCTGGCGGGCATGAATCTTTTCTATTCTACTCATTTTTCAAAAATTTTAAAACCTAATTAATCAAGCTACAAAAATACAAATAATTTTGGAAATATGAATGTTTTTTAACAAAAGTTTCAAATTTCAGCAACAAATCTAAATAAAATTCAGTGATTTTTTCCTTGACAGGAAATAAAATATACCTTAATTTTGCAGTGTAAAAATGAATTTTATGCAAGTATTAGCAACAAACGGAGTGAATTCAAATGCTACGGCACAAGAGATTTCCAAGCCAAGAAAGGAAGTCATGCCCAAGAATTGTTCATCTTTCAGCAAGTTTAAAAAAGAGTTTTTCAGACGACTAAAACAAAGATATGAGAAGATACAGGTTGATCATTCATGACAGGGTGTTTGACCAGATATCAGAGATTCAAAATTTTATTGCAAGCCTAAACACATACGAAGCAGCCAAGAACTATTCAAAGAAACTGTTTGATGAGATTGAATCATTAAAACATCGTGCTGTTGTTATGCAGTTCTCAAGATGGAAGGTCGCAAAAAAATATCACCCGAAAGCCAAAAGACTTATCACCAAGAACCGAAAGTGGAATATAATCTTTCACATTGACGGTAGTTTTGTGGTAATTGACAGCATATTGCCATCCTCAACAATGCGATAAAAAGCTGCGCCCGGAATGATAAGAGTTAGCCCCCTGTCATTCCGAGCGCAGCGAGGAATCCGCGTTACTTTTCGCGTTTGCGAATCAAGTAGGCACCACCGAGTGCTGTCATGATGAGCAGTCCTGTGCCGAGAGGCGCACTCTCATTCGTCGTCGAGCCGATGTTGCTTGATGGCAGACCGAGACCAAGATCATTGGGGTCGCCCATTCTGTCACCATTACCGCCATCATAGCCGCCGAAGAAGCCGTCACGCTGGGCGCTGGCGCTCAACACCATTGTCATTACTAATGCGATTGCGAATAATATCTTTTTCATATTTTTTAATTTTTCTGTTATTTACTGATTATAACCCTTAATTGCTTTAATGCGGCTGCCTTAATGGCTTTAACGGCTTTAACGGCCTTAATGGCCTTAAGACTGCCGCCAAGGTGTTTAATGGCCTTACCTCACAACAATTTTTTGTATCTTCTCATTCAATCTGAAAATATAGAAACCATTATTCAGGCCATTTACTGTCTGAACGCCATTGATTGTTGTAGCCATCACCTTTCTGCCAGTGACGTCAAACACCTCGAGAGTTCCTTCTCCATTGACAATGATCTCATTTCCGCTCTGGTATGCGAAGATGTCGCTCTCGCTGTCGATGCCGGCTGCGTTGTAGTTGAGGCGCAGCACGAAGCGGTCGTTACGGTCGTTAGGTGTGCCCACGAATGTGTAGCTGTCTTCAACGAGCATGTCGATGTCGTTGCCTGTGAGCTTGTCGACGAGGTGCATGTAGCTGTACTGGCCTTCAGCCTTGAGGCTGATGGTGTACTGTCCCATTGTCTTTGCCTCAAATCCGAGGTTGATGACGCTGGTATTGTCTGGCATATCGGCAATAGCGAAGTTCTCGCCTTCGCTGATGACATACAGCATCGGGATCTCAGCGTTGCGGTGGTCAATCTTGTTGAGGCCGTGGCCTTCTTTGAAGAGGGCGTAGGCAATGTCTGAATATTCTGCGTTTTTGACGGTGAACATGATGCGGTCGTTTTCGTATCTTACAGGACCACCTGTTGTCTTTTTGGTGATAGTCAAATCCACTCCGGTGCCGACTATGGCTTTAGCCTGCACGAGGATAGCCTGACCAGGAACGATGGCTGTAGAGTTGTCTGTTCCAGCTATCCATGCACCTGCTGCAGACAATGTATAGAAACCTCCTTCAAGATATTCGCTTTCGATAGCGCCGTTTTCACCTTTATAAATATTGTGTGTGAATGGGTTGCCGATAAGGTGGAATCCTGCCAAATTGCCGGCGGCATCTGTATATGACAACGTGTATGTCGCATTCGCGATGTTGACATCACCTGCAAACTCAATATTGGCTTCTGTCGAACGATAGAGATAACCGCGGCCGTTGGCGAGATGGTCGAATGCAGCGATTTCACCCAAGCTACTGTTATATTCATGCCAGTAGTGTGTGGGCTCATCATAGCTGTATACGTTGTGAGTCCCTTTGGCGAATGACGAGATAGCTATTTCGTTAACAGGTGATGAAATAGCGTACCAATAATTAGTTGCAGCTTTTGATTCTGAAGAAGCTGTTGTTGTCTTCTTAAATGTAGCTTTCACTTGGCTGCTTGTGATAAGCTGTCCGCCGTCTTCGATGATGAGGTTGGCAGGATTATTATTGACAAGTTCACCTGTAACTATAAGAGTTGTATTTGCAGCTACTGTGTATCTTTCATTGTTTGCGATAGTGAAGTCAACAACAGTTCCAGCGATAGTGGTAGGATTATCGTCTGCAGCTGGACGTATTAATGAATAGATTTGACTGTTTTTGTCAAATTCAGGTGTAGTAGTTGAATTTTTAACATATTTTTTTAATGTGCCGGATACTACAACAATATCACCAACTTTCAGATCAGTGTTTTCTGTGAAACCAATGCCATCAATTCCCTTGCCACTATAAACATACAACTCATCCGACTCTGTTCCATCATCTGAAATATAATATGTGATGGAAGAGTATGTGCTATTGTAACTACCAACATATGAAATAATACCTTTCACATACTTGCCAGATGCTGTACCATTATCATTAAGTGCGTTTATAACACTAAGAGCATGTGCAACGGTGTAAGGATTTCCTGCTGTACCAGGAGCTTTGCTGTTGATTACTGTTACAGTCTTCGTTCCGGTAGCCTCGGCGTAGTCGTTATTTCCGGCGTATATGGCTGTGAAAGTTACCTCGCCGATGGTGAGGATAGTGACAGCACCTGTTGATGCGTCGATTGTAGCAATGTCTGTATCATCGCTTTCCCAAGTTACTGTAGCACCAGCAACGTCTGCATTATTGTATTTAACACTTGCACTAAGTGTTCCAGCCGCTACACTTGTTTCACCGTCTAGGTCGAGTGTAAGGTCTCCGCTGACGGTAACAGTTGGATTAGCCAAATTCTTGGTGGCTGTTGCTTGAGAGACTGTACTTTCATCATCACCTTTTACACCTTTAGCATAGATAGTCTTGGTTTCTGTGATAGTAAGAGCAGCAGTATAGTCACTCCATGAATCATTTTCATTGTATCTGTACTTAATTGAAGAACCTTCTGTACCGCAAGTGATAGTTACTGTTGTAGAGAACAAAAATGGGTTCTCAGCTATAGTAATAGTTGGTTTCTCAACTGTTGGTGCTACTGGGGAACTCCAGTAGTAAGTGGTTGAACCTGCAGAGATAGGTAATATCATAATCTTGTAATAGCCGCTAGATGATGCGTTTGATAACGCATAACCTCCAATGGTTGTTCCTTGAAACAACATGCCGCGGTTATTGGTTGTAGAACCGCTCATTCCTGCCATTGTAACATAGTCTCCGTCAGCTGTGAAATTCCATGTATAAGATGTACTATTTCCGTAAGCTAAATTGGTGCCGCTAGAACCGCCATTACTATGATATATATAGTTGGTTCCGTCAGATAATGTATAACCATTAGTGGCAGATGCAATAGTCCATGTAAAACCACTAGCATTTGACGGAGTTACATATTTTACGTTATTTAATTCATTTACAGTAATTTCCTGACCGGTAATTTTACCACTACTAACTGTTGGATTAGTTGGCAATGCGTAATATTTGCTGTTTTGTGCAGCAGAAACAATAGCATAATCACCTGTATCACCAACTGAGAAAGCTGATGGAGTTGTTCCACCTCCTGACTTTGTATAAACAGGATACAGGGTTATGTCTTCTGTTGGATGATATGTACCTGTTGGAATAATAGTTTCAGGTGCAGTAGTCGTTTCTTCTGGAATATTCGTTGATGACCAACCAGCTAAGGTATAACCAGCAATGTCTGAGCGTGTAGGAAGTGTAACGCCAGCACCAGCAGAAGCTTCTGTTAAAGTGGAATTGTCGTCACCAAGAGTAACGGTATAAGTTGGAATAGCTTCAAAGTTAATAGTAACTGTAGTATTAGTCGATGGTGTTACAGTGAATGTATTACCATCTTGAGAAACTGTTGCTGAATTAGCAGGAGCAACCGTGTATGCTGGTGTTGCATAACGATAGCCGGTATTAGGAGAGCCTGTAATGACTGAGCCAGATAGCGAAACCGTACCATAATCTGTATTGTTGCTCTGAGCAGTGATGGTGTAAGCAGGGGATGCAGGAGTATAAGTAATTATTACAGAATTTACACCTAATTGTGCCGTTGCAGCTGTAGTGTTTGCTATTTTAACATAGGTATATCCTGCTGATGTATCAAAGTTCTCTGTTGATCCACCATCAGTTTGACTTCCTATTTGAGTCCAATCACTTCCATTTGTTGAACCATAAACAGTGTATTTTGGAGAATTCTTTTTATTGTTTGTTGTGACAGAAATATTTGTTATAGAACCACTAATTGCTGTTGTTGTTTGAAAATAACCGCCACCAGATGCGACTCCATATAAAACAAGACCATTTGTTGTGTTATAAGAGCAAGCGTTTGCTGAACCTGTTTTGCCTGATTCATAGTTAATTCCAGAAACAGTGCCACTAGTTTCATTGCAATTAGAATTCTCTCCAGTGAATATAAAGGAGATCGTTTCACCCACCGCCTTTCCTGGCAGGTTAATCATTGTCAGCAGCATCAGTGCTGCGATTAAGATTGTAAATGTTTTTTTCATTTTTTGTTTTGTTAGATTTTTTGTTAGTTAATTTATTTTGTTGTTTAATTCATTTTTAAAATCATTCATATCCAGGTAACAATAATCTTTATCATTAATTCTAACCACACCACCACACTTTAAAAACGCAATCAGTCCTTTCTTATCACCCTTATTATTAATGTAGTCGGTAGCTTCAATAAAACCAGTTATTTTACTCACAGATTTATTCAGACACCTGACACGTTCGTTGTAATTATAACCATCATTAGCTTTATACAAATGTTTGTTACTCAAATTCAGCTGTATCATAATGTCTTCAAAATCCTTTCTGTTCTTAATTTGCAATTCTCCATGGTATCTGCCTAAAAAATCCCAAAACATATTATGAAATTCTATAACAATGCCAGCATTAAGCAATCGACTAAATAGCCCTATCTGATCAAAAGTTAAATCAGTAATAATAATCGAACTTATTTTCATACTATTTTTCTCTTGTGTTCGTGTTTCCTCGCTTCGCTCGGAATGACAGCGCCATTTGTTTTTTAACCGCTCAGGCGTGGCACCTCGTCTCCGTTTTCTTGCTCACAATCGTCAAACCGCGCTATGTTGTTCCCCATCCTCGCCATTGTCATTCCGAACCCCTTTAGGGGTGAGGAACCTCATCTCAACTCTAAACTCTCAACCAAAGGATTTCTCCACTCCGCTTCGCTTCGGTCGAAATGACAGAAGCTGATGTTCACTTCTCTCGGCATGACAATAAAAAAAGGCGTCAGCATTTCATTTACCGCTTATCGATCAGGAAGCCCGGTCAAACCCCATCCAGAGGTGTTTGAATAATGGAAACCAGTTCCATCAATACCAAGTACATACTGAGCATCTTCATCAATGTTGGCAATTGATGTCAATTGCTCATACGTTGTCTGTCCCCATCCCGCCAGACTCGGCATCATGAAGACCAGCAGCATCACCGCTGCCATCATAAATGTAAATTTTTTCTTCATTTTTTAGTTTTGTTTTAGTTTTGTTATTTATTTATATTAATTGCCTTTCAATCATCCTAATATTTTACGCCGGGGAATACCCCAAAATCAAAAAAACGACAAAACATGACAATGAAAATTGCCACCTTTTCACACATCAAAAAATCATTGGAAACAATAATAAATACACAGCATAGGCTGCATACAGGAATGCCATTGTTTTTCTCATGTCTGTTATGTTTTGTTTTGTCGTCGCAAAATTACATAAATTTTTGATATATAATGTATTAATTTTTGAAAATTTTAGTAACAAATCATTGTTAAAATCTTTTAAGATTTGTTTCACTATTTTGACACCTTATGTTAAAAAATGTTAAAATTGAAAAAGCACAAAACTTTTGCTATATTTTTGCAAAAAAATTCTAATCAGCTTAAATTCTTTTTATTCATTAACTGACAAAACCATGACAAAGAAATATACATTCATTCCAGAGATCAGCACCGAATTAAATAATTTGTCAAAAACCGAATTGCGGTTCAGTTTCAAAAGCAGGCCAAGTTTTATTATAATATTGAAGTCAACACTATAAAATAAACGAGAATCTAAAGAGTCCTTGATAAATCCGGTGTTCTCTCATCCCGATTCTCGTTATATCTTATCACCATTTGGTGAAATTGACATTGCAAATATATAAAGAATTTTTCAATACGCGACTATTTTTTCAAAAAAAAAGTGGAGACGTCCAAACGTCCCCACAAATATCTAACGTCTAAAGACTAACGACTAACGACTTATTCAGCCTTAGGTGCTTCTGCTACAGGAGCCTCTTCAGCTTTAGGAGCCTCTGCTGCTTTCTTCTTGCCGCCACGACGTGTTGTCTTGGTAGCTTTGGCAGCTTTCTTGCCGTTGGTGTAGATGTCGTTATAGTCAACGAGCTCCATCATGCACATGTCGGCGTTGTCACCGGCGCGGAGACCGAGCTTGATGATACGTGTGTAGCCACCTGGACGGTTAGCGACCTTCTGGCTCACTTCGCGGAACAACTCTGTGACAGCGTATTTGTTCTGCAGCTGTGCGAAAACGATACGGCGTGAATTTGTTGAGTCGTCTTTGGAACGAGTGATCATCGGTTCGACGTAGAGACGCAAAGCCTTGGCCTTGGCTGTTGTCGTGATGATGCGTTTCTCAAGGATCAACGATGATGCCATGTTGGCGAGCATCGAGTTGCGGTGAGCCGATTTTCTTCCTAAATGATTGATTTTATTATTGTGTCTCATCTCTATTATTCCTTATCTAATTTGTATTTACTGATATTCATTCCAAATTCGAGTCCCTTGCTTCTGACTAACTCTTCAAGTTCTGTGAGCGACTTCTTGCCGAAGTTGCGGAACTTGAGCAGGTCGGCCTTGTTGAGGGCGACGAGTTCACCGATAGTCTCCACCTCGGCTGCTTTGAGGCAGTTGAGGGCGCGCACCGAGAGGTCCATGTCGACCAACTTGGTCTTGAGGAGCTGGCGGATGTGCAGCGAGCCTTCGTCAAAGTCTTCCGACACCGTCTTCTGCTCGTCCATCAGGGTGATGCGCTCATCGCTGAACAGCATGAGGTGATAGATGAGTATCTTGGCGGCTTCTGTCATAGCGTCTTTCGGTGCTATGGAGCCGTCGGTCTCGATGTCGAGAATGAGCTTCTCATAGTCGGTCTTCTGCTCGACGCGGAAGTTGTCGACTTTGAAGCTGACGTTTCTTATAGGTGTATGGATTGAATCGATGGCGATGGTGTTGACAGGTGCGTTGAGCACTTTGTTCTCATCGGCGTTGACGTAACCTCTACCCTTTCCGATGGTGAGGTCTATAGTCAGTTTCACCGAAGGATCCATGTGGCAAATCACGAGTTCAGGGTTCAGCACTTGGAATACTGACAAGAACTTGTTGATATCGCCGGCGACGAATTCTTCCTGTCCACCGATGACGACGGTGACTTTCTCGAATGTCTCACCCGGGATTTGTTGTTTGAAACGCACCTGTTTGAATTTCAACACGATATCGGTAAGGTCTTCAATCACACCAGGGATAGGAGCCATCTCGTGCTCCACGCCTTCGATGCGTATTGATGTGATAGCGTAGCCTTCGAGCGATGAGAGGAGTACTCTTCTCAAAGCGTTACCGATTGTCATGCCGTAGCCAGGCTCGAGCGGGCGAAATTCGAAGACACCGTGTTTGTCTGTCGATTCTACCATTATGACCTTGTCAGGTCTCTGAAATGCTAATATTGCCATAATATCAGTTTATATTCGATTATTTAGAATACAACTCAACGATAAGCTGTTCATTGATGGTCTCAGGAATATCCTCGCGGTTAGGATAGCTCATGAACTTTCCTGTGAGGGTATTTGAATCCCATTCTAACCATGGGTAGTTGTTAACGTGACTACCCACTGAATTTGTAATCACTTCCAAGCTCTTTGATTTCTCGCGCACTGCCACGATGTCGCCTGGTCTCAGCATTGCTGAAGGGATGTTCATCACCTTGCCGTTCACTGTGATGTGGCGATGGCTGACGAGCTGGCGGGCGGCGTCACGTGTAGGGGCTATGCCGAGACGGTACACTGTGTTGTCAACGCGTGACTCGATAAGCTGGAGGAGGATCTCACCGGTGATACCCTTCTTCTTCGAAGCCTTCTCGAATGTGTTGCGGAACTGGCGCTCGAGGATACCGTAGGTGTATTTTGCCTTCTGCTTCTCCTGCAACTGCATACCATACTCAGAAACTTTCTTGCGTTTCTTGGCTGCGCCGTGTTGTCCAGGAGGGAAATTTCTCTTTTCGTAATACTTGTCAGAGCCGTAGATTGGTTCACCAAACTTACGGGCGATCTTTGTCTTAGGACCTGTATATCTTGCCATAACTTCTTCTTTTTAAAATGTTTAACAATTACACTCTTCTACGTTTTGGCGGACGGCAACCGTTGTGCGGTATTGGAGTGACGTCGATGATCTCTGTCACCTCCACGCCTGATGAATGGATAGCGCGGATAGCTGATTCACGGCCTGCGCCTGGTCCCTTGACATAAACTTTAACTTTACGTAATCCCAAGTCATACGCTGTCTTTGAGCACTCTTCTGCTGCCATCTGAGCTTCGTACGGTGTGTTCTTCTTCGAACGCTTGAAGCCCATCTTTCCGGCTGATGCCCAAGATATGACTTGTCCTTCATTGTTTGCTAATGAAATGATGATGTTATTGAAAGAAGCTTTGATAAATGCCTTACCGGTAGCCTCAATCTTCACAACACGTTTCTTAACAGATTTTGTGTTTTTTGCCATTTTTTGACTTTATTTTTTCATGGTATTAAATATGATCCAACCACTTTTAGTCT
>JAEEGK010002730.1_pt1 | contig 44295 bp, 30 predicted proteins | sample 8958771 | NCBI WGS metagenome assembly JAEEGK01 (sample SAMN16246547, study PRJNA631951) | gut metagenome | biome: gut microbiome; feature: rumen; material: SC-attached | host: Bos | place: Iran: Karaj | collected 2018-10
TATTTTAATTTTTTATTGTTGTTTTATGAATTAAGTTTTTTTCTTTTATTGGGGATTGGGGATTGGGCCCAATCCCCAATCCCCAATCCCCAATTATTTATTTGAATATCAAAAATAAAAAAATAATTCTTTCAATAAATTTTTTTTTATTAATTAATAATTTTTTTATTTTCCATTTAATTTCTATTTAAATTTATAAATATATTATTTAAAAACAATGGAATCTAAATCAAATTTTAATAATATTTCATTGTTAAATGCGCCAAAAATAAAGTTAGAAAATTAAATAATTTTATAATATTATAGATATTTAATTCCAAAAAAAAAAGTAAAAAAATTTGTTTTAGATCCAGTACACGAAAAAAATTGTGAAAAAAAAGAATATCTAAAAAAGAATCTTGTTACAGAATTTGATTTTAATATAAATGATAGTAATTGTAAATTTTTCTTTAAAAAAGATTCTTTGAATGTAGACACTGATACATCAAATAATTCTTATGAAATAAATAATTGTAAATCTAAAAATGATTTTGATGATAAAAGTAATAAGGATAATCAAAATATTGAAAATGATTTAACAATTTTAAAATTATATGTAAATAGTAAAAATATTCAATTATGAAAATTATAAATGAATAAAATAACAATATTTAATAAATTAGCTTGAATAAATTGTTTTGATATAATAAGTATATATATATAAAATTGGTAATATTTATTCATAAATAAATTTAATTATTAAATATAAATATAAATAAATTGATTTAAAAATGAATAATTTTTCATATTCTCCTTCATATATTTACTCATCTAACATTTTAATGTCAAATTCAAATAGTAATAAAAATATAAAAACAAGTGATAATATTCCTATAAAATTAATGGAACCAAATTTAAATAATTTTAATCTAATATATAATATGAATAAAAGTATTATGAGTAATAATTCAAGATTTCATCAATTTGAAATGAAAGAAAATGATGATTCTTATATAATGAGTTCGAGAAATTTTAATGAAAGCAATAATAAAGATAAATACAAGAAAGAATTTAAAAAAATCTTTAATAGAAATTTAACTAATTTTAATTCAAATAATACTAATTATTTTACAAGTGATGATTCAAAAAGTTTTAATATTCATTCTAATTTCATTGAAGATAATAATAGTATTAATATCTCAATTTTTGAGAAAAAAAAAGATAAACAAAGAGTAAAATCAACAAGAAATATAAATGGATTAAATTATCAGGATTTAGTTAATATTATAAATAAAAGAAAATCAATTGTTGAAAAAATTAAAACTGATAATAAAAAAGTAATAAATAAATTAAATCAAAATATTATTGAAAAAAATGATGATGGAGTTCAAACTTCTATTATATATAATTATGAAGAAGAAGAAGTTCCTCAAGTTTATCCTTTTAAAAATTTACAAAGAAATAAATCTGAAAATAATGCGATTTCGAGTAATAATCAAAATTATGAAGAAAATATATTTTCTAATTTAAGAAGTATGAATATTTCTTTAAATAATAAAAATAATACTTTCTCAAATAGAAAAAAAGAAAAAGATTTAAATGTTATTTATAACATTAAAAATATGAATGTAATTGATAATAATAATAATATAAAGAATAAAATGAATGAATTTAAAAATAATAATAAAAATAATTTAATAAATTCGTTAGAATTTGATTTAGTTAATTTTGAAAATGATTCAAAAATAAATTTTAATAAAGAACCGGATATGAACTTACAAAGAAATAATGAAGAAAAAAAAAATGAAAATAATAATAATATAAATGACACAGATTTTAATATAGAAAATAATATAGATATGCAAAAAGAAATTATAATTCAAAATCAAAATCCAAGTTTTATAAGTATAAATACCAAAGAAGATTTTAAAATAGAAACAAATTTAAATTCAATTAAAAATATAGAAGATCAAGAAAAAAGTTCAATTATGGAATCAATGATAAATCAACAATCAAAATCTTTAATTTCTTCAACTCAAAAAAATGAAATTACTGAATTAGAAGAATATGATCAAGATAAATATAAAATACAAAATGAAACTAAAGAAATTAATTTGTCTTTATATAATTTTAATAAAGAAAAAGAAGAAAATGAAAATAATGAAGATAATAATATAATTAAAAATGAAAATAAAAATATTAAAGAAGATAAAAATATTGAAGAAAAGAAAATTAATTATTTTGAAGAAACAATTGAAAAATTTCCTAAAAAAGAAATTAAAGATAAAGTAAATGATAATTTATTAAATTTAAATTTTAATGAATTTAATAATAAATGTCAATTATCAAAAAGAAGTAATTCATCAAATTTAATAATTAAAAAAACTCAATTTCAAAATAAAAGATATGAAGATTATAATTTTCAACCTAAAAATTTATCTAAAAATAATATTAAGAATAATAATAATAATAAAATAAAAATAAATAATACTGCATTATCAAATAAAATAATTTCTAAAATTCCAGTTCCAATGAAAAAAAATGAACTATTTTTTAAAATTAATAAAAGTGATTTTAAAATATCGGATAGAGAAAACAAAAAAATTGGTTCTTGTGTTACTTTAGATAATGTTTTTAAAAATTGTCATAATAACAATAATAATACTAATAATAATAATAATAGTTATAAAATAAAAAATAAAACGAAAAAACAAAGAAGAATTGATAATTATTCTGAATATTATAAAAAGAAAGTTGAAAAAAACACAAAAGATGATATTAAATATTTAAAAAATAATAATAGTCACGAAGAAAGTTATTTTAATAAACCTTATATTAGAAATTCTAATGAAAGTTCAAAAATGAATTCTAATAAAAGTAGTAAACAAAATAAAATTTATTTAAATTCTGCAATTGATTATATTTCAAATAATAAAAATAATTTATTAAATAAACAAAATAAAAGCACTTATTATTAAAATTAAAAATTATTTTTATATGTAAATAAATTTATAATATTTAAAAAAATAATTTTATTTTTATATTTATAGAAAAAAATAAAATAACTTTTTCAAAGTTAAATATTTTATTTAATAATATAATTGATAAAAAATGAATATTATTCCATTCCAATCAAAAAAAATAAAATATATAGAACAAATTAACACAAATAAAAATGGTAAAAAAGAAATAAAAAAAGAATTAAAAAGTAATAAATCAAATAATATAATTCAAAGAAAAGAATTTGGAATAATTAATATTAAACCAATAAATAAAAATTCCATTATGAATGAAATTTCTAATTTAGATAATAAAGAAAATAAAAATTATGATTCAACTTGTTTAACAACAGGAAATGAAAAAAAAGAAGAAGAAATATTAATTATAAAAGAAATTTTAAAAAATCAAAAAATAAAAAATCAAATATTAAATAAAAGATTATTTAGTTCACTTGGTAAAAATAATTTAAATTTTCATTCAAAATCATTGCCAAAATATAATAATAAAAATATTAAAAAGATAAATGAAGATAAATTAAATTTGAATTTTAGTTCTGATTCAAAAAGATTTATGACAACAAAAAATAGAAATAGAAGTACTTTAATTTATAAAAATTCAAAAGTAGAAAAAAAAACAAAAAATGAAAATAACTCAAATAATGAAATCAAATTTAGTCAAAAAAATTTATATATAAATAATATAAAAAAAAAAAGACCTAAAAGTAATATGATATTTAGAAATAAAAAATATAATTTTCATAATTTATTTAATGAAGAAATTTTACATTGTTGTACAATTTTAACTTTTAATATTTCTTCTAATTGGGGAAATAATACTAAAATTTCAATTAATTCAATAAAATTAATTAGTAATGAAAATAAGATTATTCCATTTGAAAAAGGAAAAATTGATATAAATAATCCTTGGAGTAGTAAATATTCAAAAAGTGAAATTAAAAAATTAAATATTTATTTTTTAAGAAAATATATTTTAAAATCAATTGAAATTTTTAATGGATTTAATGATTCAGGAATAAAAAATATTTCAATTATTCAAGATGGAAGATATAATATATGGAAAGGAATTATTCCTAAAATTAATCAATTATCAAATAAAATATATAAAATTGAAATTGAACAAAATAATTTTCGCAATAAAAAAAATAATTTATATATTAATAATAAAAATCTTCATATTGAAAGTTCAAATTCAAATGAATTTTTAAATAAACAAAATAATAATGATTTAATTGATTATTTTTATGAAAAAACAAAAAGACAATTGTATACAAAAATAGAAAATGTAAATTATGAAATATGTAATAAATTAAAAATATTTTTCATTGATAATTATGGTAATAAAAATTTAATTGGATTAACTGGAATTGAATTAATTGATGATAATAATAAAATAATTCCTTTAAGTAAATATATAAATAATATAAATTCAAATATATTAAATTCAAAAGGAGAGGATTTTATTTTAGATAAAAAAGTAATTAAGAATTTAATAAATCCAAAAAAAGAAGTAAATAATCAAAAATATATGTTTATAACATATTTTAAAAATGCTTTTGTTGAAATTTCATTTTCAAAAATTTTAAAAATAAAAAAAATAACATTTTATAATTATAATTGTCCTTATTTTTTAGATATATGTACCAAAGAGTTAAAATTATTATTTTATAAAAATAATAAATTAACACATTCATATAATAAAATATTTTTAATAAAACCTTGTGGAGAAGAAGGAATAGATTATGGTCAAAATATAATTTTTCCTTTTGAAAGTAAAATTATACCAAAAGAAATAAATAATATTAATATATTTAACGAAAAATCAATATTAAATAATTCTTATTATTCTCCTTTTTGTCCTTCTGGCTTTATAATTAAAATTTTTTTATTATCAACTTATGGTAATAAAGAATATATAGGATTAAATTCAATTGAAATTTTAAATGATAAAGGAGAAAATTTATTTTTAAAAGGAAAAACTTATTTTTTTCCAGATAAAGTTTTAATTAATCCTCATAATGTAATATTTGGAAATTATTATAATATTAATAAAAAATTAAATGATAATATTATTAATAGACTTATTATTATGTTTGATGAACTTGAAATTATATATTGTATTAAATTTTTTAATTATGAAAAATATAAAGATATTGCAGTTAAAGAAATTAAAATTTTAATTGATGATTTTATAGTTTATGAAGGAAATATTAAAAATGAAGGAGAAACGATTATAGCTTTTAATGAGATGTATTTAGATAAAAACTCTAAAAAAGAAAAAAAATATGAATGTAAATATGAAGAAATAGAAACACATAATGCAAAAATATTAAAATTACAAAATTATTAAATTGTTTATATTATAAAAATAATATTATTATATACTTAATTACAAATTTTGAATGTTATATATGATTGATTGCTTTGATTATTTTTTTGAAAAATAAAAAAAGTTTTAATTTATTTTTTAATAAATTATAAATTATTAATAATTATTTATTTCATTTTATTTTTATTATTTTAATATTTGGAAATTAAGAATGTATAACGATAAATAAAAAAAGCATTATTATAGTTTAGAAAAAAAGAATAAAATTTCATTGGTTCTTCAAATTATATTTGTAATTTTTTTATTTTTTGAAAATTATTATCTTTTTTTATATATTTTGAGAAATAGAATATTATTAGAATATTTAATTTATATTATTTTATCTTTTTACTTAAATAAAACATAAAAATTCATTATTATTATCCTTTATTTTAAAATTTGAATTTTGAAAAAAATAAGTTTTATTAATTATCAAATTAAAATAAGTGAATTTTTTATATATAAAAAAAGTATTATTTTATACTATATATTATATATTTGATCAATATAGTCTTTAATAATTTTTAATATATCATTTCTTAATTAACATTTAAAAAAATATTATTTTAATGTAACGGAATACAACAAAAAAGAAATTTTTTTTTTTTAGGAATTATTATTTCTTTATTATCTTTATTATCTTTATTGTGATTATCTATTTCAATCTTATTATCTAAATTACTATTTTCGTTTTTATTTGTATTAATAGTATTTATTGATTTTTTCCTTTTATTATTATTAATATCAATTTTTTTAACATTTAAAAAATTACCTTTTATATAATTAACTTTATTTTCATTTTGATTTTCTTTTTTCTTTTTATCTTTATCTTTATCTTTCAAATTATTTTCTGTTTGATTTTTATTTGTTTTTGGCAATCCATTTTTTTTATTATTATTTAAAGAAATTGTAGAATTTTCACCAACTTCTCTTTTTTTAATATTAGAAAAATTATTTTTAACTGGTAATAAATTACTTTTTGAATCTTCACTTAATAAACTTTGACTTATATTTAAATAATTAGGTAAACTATAATCAAGTAAATTTCTATTTTTATTTTTATTCGAATAATATTTTTTAAAATCCGTTCTTCTAGTTTTATCACCTTGATTTTGTTCACTTTGATTAAAAGAAATAGTATCAATATTAATATTTATATGATTGTTATTATAATTACTTTTTCTAATTTTTAAAGGAGAAAAACTTTTTATGATTTTAGGAGAAATATTTTTCATGTCTTGAAAGGTTAATTGAGTTTTTTCTCTTTTAATATTTTTCTTTTTAAATCTTTTATCATTTTCTAAAAGAGGAGAAAAATTTAATTTTAGATTTGGAGGTTTTATTTTTTTCTTTTTTTCTTCATTTTGTTTATTTTCATCTTCTTTATTTGTTTCATTCAAACTTTTTAAAAATGATTTATAATAATCTTCATTTGATGACGAAGACATTAAATCTTTATTAAAAGTATTTTCCTCTTTGTTGTTATTTTTTTTACTTCTTTTTGTGTAACTTTTTAAATAGATAAATTTTTCTTTGTCTGATTCTATTTTATCATTAAAATTTACTTGTTTTGAAGTTTTTATCTTATTTTTATCATATGATATAACTTTCTTTTTATTCATAATAATTTTTTTTTATTCATAATTAAATTTTTTTATATAAATAATTAAATAAATTATATTTTATTAACTCTTAAAAAATACAATCAAATATTAAAAATTTCACATAAATCATTTTACATAAAGTGCAAAAAATAACTATAATGAATAGTATCAAAAAATCTTATATATTTATCACAAATACATCTCTTTATAACTTTAATAAATTAAAAAATGAGGATATCATTTTGTTGTTATAATTAATATAAAATTTTTTAGTTTTTTGAATTATTTTTTTGATTATATTTAAGAAAAAATTTAGAAATATTTATAAATCATTTGTTAATATTTTGTTTAATTATTCATTGAATGATTCAATTACATTTTATATATAAAAAACCTACAATAATAGTTAAAAGTTTATAAAAAATAAATATGAATTATAAATAATTTAAATAGAAAAAATTCATATTAAATCTATAAAGTATAAAAGATATGATAAATTAGAACAAAAAAAGAGTAAATAATTGAACCTTTTAAAATTCTTTATTTGATTAAATGGAAACTACAAATATTAATTAATGAAGAAAATATAGATAATTATGCCGATAAATCAAAATAATTTTTAACTAAATTATTTAAAATCATTTTACTCAAATTATAATATTTGATTGAATAATAAATTAAAAAAATGAAAAATAAAATAAAATTAAAAATATTCTTAGAGAAGATAATTAAATACTTCTTACATATTGATTATTAAATTGAAATGTAATGAAAATATAAATTAAATTTTGCAGTAATGAGGCATTATATTTGTTTTTACTTAAAATGAAAGTAAAAATAAAATAAATATAATAAATTCTAATTTAATATTTAAATTAAAAATAAAAAGAAAAAGGAATATAAAATAAAATATATAATCCAAATTAATAAAATATCTCCATCACTAATATCATTATCATAATTATTAGAAATAAATAAAGTTATATATTTCATCGAAAGTAAACTACTATAAATTAAAGTTATAATTGATAGAAAAATTCCAACAAAAGAAATTAGTTTTAAAATTAAAGTAAAAACCGTAAAAAATACTATGGGAATAAACCCAGTATAAAAAAATATTATTGAATTATATAATGAAATATTATCAATTGAACTTAAATAATTTTTTTTTTGATTAATAAGTGAATTTATTAGAAAATTTGATAATAAAGGAAAAAATAAAGATAAAAATATTAAAAATAATGAAATAAATTTTCCTTTTAAATATAAAAGATAATAAAAGAAAAAAAGGAAAATTAAAGGAATTGATAATTTTAAATTTTGAATTAAAGGTTTTTTTATTGATTGAATAAATAATATTTTATCAAGAGGAAAAGTTTTAATTGAATCTTCTAAATCTATAATTAATTATAAAATATAATTTTACTTGAGAATTCTTTTTTAAAATCAAATTTCAATAATTTATTTTTTTCAGGACCATATTGTTGATTATAAATTGGTCTTTGAGGAGAATTTTCTTTTTGAATATAATGAAAATAATTTGATTGTTTTTCATTTTTATTATTTTTTTCATTATAATTTTCATAATTTTTTTTATCAGAAGAATAATAATTTGACATTGTTTCATTTATTATACTTAAATTATTTTTTGTCTTTAAATGATCTTGAGGAATATTTTGGAAATTATTTCTATTATTTTCTATATTGTTTTTTTTATTTGAATTACTACCAAAATAATAACTGTTTATATTAATTTTTGAATTTGGATAAGACCCTTCTTTGTTTTTGTAAAAAGATGAAAATGAATCTTGTTTGTAAGGTGATCGAATTTCCATTTTATTTAAAAATTAAAATTATTTATTATATTAAAAAAAATTATTTATTTAGTTATTTGAAAAATAAAAATTAAATTATAAAAAAAATAAACATTTATACGAATCCTATTTTTCAGAATGTTTCCCCAATAGATAGATTTGCTTAGTAAAAAGAAAGAAATAGGAATTTAATAACGAAACAAAAGTATTATATCGTTTCAGAAAAAACTTTTCAATCCCTGAAATAATTGGTATAATCTTGGATTAGATAATAAAATATTAAAGTGTATAGCTGACTAAAATCTATTATGATAATTGTAGAAAATAAAGTTCCTCAAGTAGCTAATAAGTCAAAAAAACTTTGGGTTCATCTCTTTGAGAAAGCATTGGCAAGTTATATGACTGATGAATAAAAATTTTATATTTTTTTTGAAGAAAAGGAATCTGATAATATTCGTAAATTGCTTATTTAGAAAGATGGAAGAGCATGCAAAAAAGAATCTTTATACATCCTTAGGCAATTATTCAATTAGTAATAATATTCACCATTCTTATAGTAAGCAATAATAAAGAAGCGAACATCATCACACAAAAATTTATCTGTAAATTTTCTTGCATATTTTTGTCAGCCAGAATAATATTCTCTTTCTTTCAAATATTCTTTTTCCTCCTTTGAAAACTTTTCCTTATTTATTTCAAGCACCTCATCTATGTTGGCTCTATTGTACTATTAACTATGAAAAACAATGGATACAATTTTTCATCTTCATCCTCTTTATTATATTTTGATAAATCAATAAAACTAAAATCATTTTTAAATGACCTTATTTTTGAAATATTATTGGAAAAATAATCTGCCATTGATTCAAAAATTTTGGTACGTATATTATCTTTTAAATAATTTCATGAGTGAGCCTATCACCTTACAATGACCACCACAATTCATACAAGCGATGAATTATTAATTTAGTTAATTAATTATTAATTTATTAATTAATTAATTTTTTAGATGACACGTGTTTTTAAATTTCTATGATATAAAAAGCTAATATAAAATTATTTAAACAAATAAAAAGAAAGAATGGATTGTAGTTGTATAAATTATTTATCAAATATTCAAAAAGAATTAAATTCTTTGTTTAATGCCTATTTAAATTCAAGATTAATTTCAAGTGTATCTCAATCTGATTCTGGAACAATAAATCCAAGATTAGAAATGCCTCAAAGAGATTATTTTACTTTAAATAATGTTTTATATTTTATTATGATTGTTTTAGCATTGTTTTCATTGATTTCAATTGGAATGAATAGGGTTAATAAAGGAAAAAGTACTTTAAAATAGATTTTTTTACATTATGGAAAAGAGAAAAAAAATAAACAATAAACAATATTACTAATTAATATATTTAATTATTATTTATATAGATTTTATATATTTGAATAATATTTAATTTAATTTCAATTTTTTTTTTCATTTATTTTGTTTTTGTAAACAAGATACTATCATTATTTTATATTCAAATTTTAAGAAAAGTTTGAAAAATAAATAAATAATAAGGTTATTTATATTAATTAATTAAATTTTTTATTTATGAAGATTAAAGAACTAATTCATTAATATTAATATATACAAATTTTTAAGTTTTTCAAAATAATATTACAAATTTTCATTCATTAATTTTACAATATTATTCCTAAATATATTAAGAAAATTTATCTACGACAAAAATATTTTGATTTTTTTTATGACAAGAAGAAAAAGGGAAATAATTAATAAAAACTTTATAACAACTGATTGGTAATTCATATTCTTGTTTAATTCTTTCAGGATTATTTATAATAAAATATGAATTATTAAAATAATAATTATTATTATTTACATTAGTCTGACAATAATTATCAATATTATTTTTTTGTATATATTGTATGAAATCTTTTCTTCCTTGAATTTTAGAATAAGCAATTTGACACTTTTTTTTATTATTAAACATTTTCCAATGTTTATTCATGAATTCATAATAAAAATATATTATATGAATTGGATTTATAAAATTTATAAATCCAAAACCTAAATTTGTGTTATAATTTAAAGGTAAATATAAAATATCATATTTAAAAGAAAATTTTTGATTTATTTCTTTCATAAGTAATTGTATATTATATTTATTTGGGATATTTCTTATTATTAGTGTTGTTCTATTATCTTTTTGTTTTAAAATATTATCTAAATAAATTATATTTTTTGGGTTTTCATAAGGATTTAAATCTAAATTTGAATAAAAAAGATAGCTATCTTCATTAAAAGAAAATAAATTTAAATTAGATTTCGGATAAAAATAATTTAAATTGTTAATATTATTATTATGTAAATTATTGTTAAAATAAAAAATGGAATTATTATATAATAGATTAGAATAATAATTTTCGATAGAAATATTTTTAGGAATGTTTGTAAAAGATTTAGATGAGTTTGTAGAATTTTTTGTTTCATTAGATACTATTGAAGAATTATTTATATAATTATTTTCTTTTTTTTTCTCTTTTTTTGTTTCAATAAAATTTATATTAAAATTTGGTTCTTTATTCTCTTCTTTCGTGTCAAGTAAAGCTATTGATATTTCTTTGTTAATTTCTTCATAATCTTTATCTTTTATTTGTTCTTTTGGAGATTTAAATAAACTTTTATCTGATATTATCATTTATTTTTATTAATAATATTTTTTACTTTTAATTCTGAAAAAACATCAAAAAAATTAAATAATATTATTTTATATTTATTTTGATAATAATTTGGTAAATGTAAATTTTTTTTATTAATATTCAAAAAGTTTTTTCTTTTGAAGATATGGATATAAATTTTTAGTTGATGCTGGTTTTTCAATTTTTAATTGTTTTTTAAAATGTTATTGATGTTGAAAAATTTACCATTCAATTTTATTTTCCATTTTTTAACGAAAAATGTATTCTTAAAATAAATACATTGTTAAACAATAATATTTTTAATTATTTTAAACTTTAATTATCTGTGATTTTATTTAAATTAAAAATAATAAACCAAAAAAAAACTTTGATTCAATTTCTTAAAAAAACAAAAAGAAAAAAACTAAAAATTCCAATAGAAAAAAAAATTTTATTTTCCTCCAAAATGAGTACTTTTTGAAGTTAAATTATGATAATTAGTACTATTAGTAGATTTAATTTCATTAATTTTTCCTTCTTTATCTTTTTTCTCTTTTTTATCTTTTTTATTTTTTTTTGCATTTTCAACCATATTTCTAATAACTTTCAAAGTGATTTCATTTAAGCCTTGTTGAGGAACATCTTCATTAATTAAATTTTCAATTTTTCTTTGAGCATCTTGAACATAGAATCCTTCATAAGACATAGGAATTTTACTATCATCACTTCCTTTTTTAATTTTATATTTATCGATTTTTTCAATAGGTTTATATCTTCTTTTATTAACAATAACTTTTTCTTTTTTCACTTCAATTGGTTTTTCCACTTTTTCTTCAACAATAATATTTTGTGCCATTTTATCTTCTTTTGAACCAATAACAATTTTTTCAACTCCAACTTCTTCAAAAATTTTCACAACTTCAGCAATTTCATTTTCTAATATTTTTTCATCATTAACTTTAAAAGTCCATTCTGGAAGTGGAAAATCAATTTTAGCTAATTTTGGTAATGTATTTATTACTCCTAAGCATTCACATTTAAAATTCCATACTTTAACAAATTTATCTTTTGAACTTGTTGCAAAACTTAAAGGCTCTTTTATTATTGTTATACATGTTAATTCATCTTTATGTCCTTTCCATTCATGTCTTATTATATTTTGATATAAATTTATATATTCTGAAAATTTTGCTCTTCCTTTTTGTTGAATATTATGATTTATTATTGTTTCTGTGTTTATGTCATCTTTTTTTAATATATTAAATGTACTTTTTATTATGACTTTTGAACATGGTTCTAAATCATATTTTTTTATGAAACCTAATAAATCTAATAATTTTAAATTTCCTTGAGAATCACCTATAATTAAATAAAATTTTTTGGATTTTTCTTCGTCATTTGAATAATATTGTTCAGGAGCCATTGTTTTATCAATTATTTCATTTTTATAATTGTTAGGTACAATATCTAAATTATTATCATCTTCTTCATCTTCTTCTGCAGGTTCATCAAATATACTTCTTTCTTTAACTGGTTTTGGAGGAGGAATATAAGGTTTATCTGGGTTCATAAAAGGAGATTCTTCATCAAAATATTTTCTTAAAGGAACATTAAATCCGCAATCTTCCATTTCTTGAATAAGGAAATTTATACTTTTAATAGAAGCTAATTCTATTTTTCTTGATAATTTAAAATAATTTCTACTTCTGAATATACATTCACCTCTATATTTATTATTTGGTTTTATTCCCCAAAAATATATTGTTCCATCTGAGTAACTTACAATTAAAACTGCATAAGGATCAAAAAATTTTAAAGCATTAACATTAATTTTATCTAATTTACCATTTGGTAAATAACATATATCATCTATTTTACTCATTTCAAAATCCCAAATAACAACTAATCCATCTGAACTTCCTGTTGCAAATAAATTTAATTGCATTGAGAAATCTAAACAATTTATTTCATTTATTTTATTATCTATGGTATGTCCTCCTCTTATTGTTCTTAATTTTTCTGTTTCTTCAGGATCATTTTCATTATACATATTTATTAAAGAATCATCTCCTGTTGATATTAATATAAAATTATCTCCTTCATTACCATAATCATAATAATAAAACATTGAAGTTATTTCTTTTATATGATCATATTTATATGTTTGAATACCATCTCTTTCTATTTCTTCTTCATTTATTGGTTTTATTAAAGAACCATTTCCTGCATTAAATTGCATTATTGCTCCATTTGTAAAACCTAAATAAAATTTACGATAATTATTTTCAAAAAGAAAATATTTTATTTTTGTATCCCCATCAAAATGCTCATTTGCTGTTAATTTTTTATAACATTTATATAAAACACCTTCTTTATTAAAAACTCTAACATCTTTAAAAGTAGTGACAAAAAATTGTTGATAATAAGTATTAAAATCAACTTTAATAGGGTAATTATCATCTTTAACTTGATTTTTTTGAATATGTTCTTCTTCTCTATATTTACTATCATAAAAGATCATTTTATTACCATAAACAAGGAATTTATTATATTTACTTAATCCTAATAAATTAGTAACTTTAAAGTTTTTTTTGGGAGTGGGAATTAATTGTAAACATAATTTTAATTTGGTGTCCCAAATTCTAACATTTCCTTCTTCATCAACAGAAACAGCCATATAAGAATTACTAAGAAAATTACATGAAATAACAGGAGCATAATGACCTTCTAATCTTCCTTTATAAGCTTCATCAATACTTAAATCAGTACAATATACATTAATATAATATTCAAATCCAACACTTAAAATATAACCTACCGTTTCTATTAAAGGATTATAATTTAAACTTCTAACTCCTAAAGAATGATTTGTCCATGTTCTAATTACATCTTTATCATTTAAGTTTATTAGTCTTATTTTACCATCCATACATGCTGTTAATATCATCATTGGTTTATATATTTCTATGCAATCTAATATTTCACCTTTATGAGGTAATATTTCACAATAATGATTTCTATATGGATGCCCTTCATTAAAATAACAATCATATTTTTGACCATGAAACTCAAATTCTACATCTAATTCATTTAATGTATAATAGGTAAACTTTTCTAATTTACTTCCTGATGAAAACCAAATATTATGTTCTGGTAAATACCATATTCTTTTTTCTAAAGTTGGCATTTTCATTTCATGAACTAATTCTATTCTGTCATCTGATGCAAAACTAAAAAATACTATTCTCTTATCACTTAATGTCATTGCTATTAAATTTTGATATTGACACATTGATAATATACTATATGACATATTTTTATCATTTTTATTGTCATTTTTTTTATTTATTTTTTTCTCATTTTTATTCTTTCTCTTATTATTATCTAAATAATTTTTAGGATTTAAATATGTATCTAATTCAACTATTTTCTCACTTTTTCCTGTTTTAGGATTATATATTCTAATATTTTTAGTACCATATTCATTAATAATTAACATATCAATTCTAGGAATAAAAACAGCACTAATAACATCTTGTTTATGAATAATATTATCTTTTATTCTAGGAGAAATTTGATATCTTTTATATTTTGCCATTTGTTTTTCATTAAATAATTTATTATTATTATCATCTTCATTTTCATCAACTTTAGCATCATTATCTCCTTCAACTGTATCAATAATAAATTGAGTAAATTCTTCCCATTGCATATGACCATCTCCATTAAAATCTATTTCACAAAAGAATTTATATAAACCATATACTAAATTTGTTTCATCCATTGGATCATTTGGATTAAATGGTAATTCTTTTTTCATTTTTTCTATAAATAATGATTTTTCTATTCCATCTGGGTAATCTTTATAAAAATCTGCTAATTTATTTATTTTGTTTAAATCTAATAACATCATTATTATATTTATGTCATATTTATGTCTATCTAAAAGATAATAACAATTGTTTTTAAATATTTTTAAATAAGCATTCTTATAGGTTTCAATTGTTATTGGAGATTCATAATCTGAATCATAACTTCTTTTATCATCATTATCATTCATTTTTATTTAATCACTATTATTTTATTATTTGAAATTAAAAAAAGTTATAAATTTAAAAATTAAAATTTAAATTTTATTAAATTTCTAATTAACATTAAGCATTATATCATCATTTAAATCATTTTTTTGTTTTAACATTGATAACTCAGTTAAAAAACCTTTTGAATTAATTATATCAGTTCCCCCACAAATAATAGGAATATTTAATTGATGAGATAAATTAGTTAAATCTTTAGTTTCTTCAAAAGTAATTCCACCAAAGCAAAAAACAATAATTTTATTAGGTCTTGGTGCATTTCCAGAAAGATAAGTTTCATAATCATTTTCTTTATTTTTATTTTTAACAATTCCTTCAACTATATTTTGTAAATAACTAATATGTTGCATAAATGCATTAGTAGAACCTCCTTTAAAAGCATTCATAAAGAATTTTTTTCCTTTTGCCATAAAATCTTTATTTTCTAAACAATCTAAAGTTCTTTTATTTTTTCCAGCATATTTTAATAATAAATCACCATAAATAATCCAATCATTCATTTTATTTTCTTTCATAATCTCTTTTAAATTATTTATTAAAGAATCACCTTCATATCTAAATATATATAATAAATATAATTTAGCTTTATCTAATTGTCTAATTTTATCATCAGATAAAAATTTAACTATTTGATTATATTGTCCTTTCTTATCATCATGAACAGCAATTTCTTGTTCTAAAGGAGATAAATCCATTAATTTATATTTATTAACATAATCAATAATTTCATAAGTTAATTTTAAATGTTTAGTCACATTCATTGATTCTTTTCTTTTTTCAGGTAAACTTTCAATTAATTTTCTTATTTCTTCAATAGTATTTTCTTTATTAGAATTTTCATTAGATTCTTTTTTTAATTTTTCAGCAGCTGAATTTGCTTCTACTGTAAAACTCCCATAATCTGAATTCATATGTAATGAAAAAAATTTATCTATTGATTCAATATCAGAAACTACTAATTTTTCATTTTGATTATTTTTTTCTCCTTTTAATTGAACAACATTATTTTTAATTCCTATTATTTCATGAATTTGAGCTTGATAAGTCCATTGATTAATTAAAGGAGTTACTGGATCTTCTTTTCTATCAAAAATAAATAATAAACCATTTTGATTATTACCACATTCTTTTCTTATAAAATTATAATTATCATTAAAATATTCTGATATTTTTTTACATAATAATGAAGTTATTTTAGAACCTCTAACACATTTAATAACTGGAAATATTCTATTACTTAAACATATTGAAATTAATCCTTGAATTATTCTTTCAAACATTTGAGAATCATATTCATTCCATTTTTCCATTGGAGTCATTGCTAAATTTGATATACATGATTCAATATTTAAATGAAATACATTTGAATTTATTACATAATAATCAAAATATACTTCTTGAAAAGATTTTACTTGCATATTTATATCATATTGTGCTATTTTTTGAAGGTAATCATCTGGAACTGTGTTTGAAAAGAATAAATGTATTTCTTTAAAATTTAAATTTTTTAAAATTTCTTTTAAATAATTCAAATTTTGAGATGTTGGACGTAGGAAAAATATTCCGCTTAAATTAAATTTCTGGGATGGTTGAATTTTTTCAATGTTTTCAAATAAAAATATTTCCTGTTTTAATGCTAAACTTTTTGAAAATTCTAAAGAAAATATTATTTGAGTTTCTTTATCCATTACTATTGCTTTCATTTCTTTTATGTTTGATATCATATTTTCTATATAATCATTAGATATTTCGTGGAGATTTGGATTTGACATTAAAGTACTTAAAATAAATAAATTAATTAATTTTTATAATATAATTCATTGCCAATTTTAAATATTTTAATATTTGAAGTATTCATATTTATTTTTTTTGATTGTATGGGATGACTTTATTATTATATAATTTATATATTAAATTTACTTAAAGTAGATAAAAAACAATTATCCAATTAATTAAACTCAATTTATAAAAATTAAAAATATTAAAAATTCTATAATTAGATAAATTAATAAATAAAATTAATTGAATTTCATTTTAAAAAAATGATAAAAAAAAGTCCTTTTGGAAATCCATTTCCAAATCAAGAAACTCAAAATGATCCTCAATTAAAATCTCCTCCTCAAAATTATAATAAAAATCCTCAAAACACTGAATTTTTAAAGCCCCCTCCAAAATTAAATGAAATAAATTCATATAAACAGAATAATTTACAATTTAATGATTTTGAACAACCTCAAAATAACAATAACCCAAATTCTCATAATTATCAACCTCAAAGAAAATATTCAAATCCTTATCAAAAGCAAAGTAATGATTCATCAGACTTTGAAATTATCTTAAATGAATATGAAAATAAATTAAAAATATATAATTGTTCAACTGAATTTATTTCACCAACAACTTATATTTTTCCAAAAAATAATTCTTTAATAACTGAGATGTCATTTCCTCTTGGATTAAATATATCTCCTTTTTCAAATAATATTACTCAAATTCCAACAATAAATTATGAAGAGAAAGATATTCCAAGATGTCCAAATGCAAATTGTAGAGCTTATTTAAATCCTTTTGTTAAATTTATTGATAATGGAAACAAATGGATTTGTAATATATGTAATCAAGTTAATTTAACTGAAGATTATTATTATGGTGATTTAGACCAAAACAATGAAAGAGTTGATAAAAATAATAAAGTTGAATTATCTAATGGTTCATATGAATTTATTGCAAATAAACAATATTGGAAAAATGGGAAAAATCCAACAAAAGCTTTTTTTATGTTTTTAATAGAAACTTCATTAAGTTCTATTAATAATGGTTATTTAAATGCTATAATTGAAAGTATTAAAGATGTGATTAATAATGAAAGTTTTTATAATGGAAATGATATAAATTTAAGTTTTATTACTTATGATACTAATGTTCATTTTTATTCTTATAATAATAAAATGAATCAACCTCAAATGTTATGTGTTGCAGATGAACCTGTTTTTCTTCCTTCTATAAAAGATAATTTAATATTTAATTTAAAAGATCATAAAGATAAAATATTACAAATTTTAGATTTAATTCAAAATACTTTTATAACTAATTCAATTAAAGATTCTAATAAAATATTTTCTGCTTTAAATGGAGGATATTTATTAGGAAGAAATTTAGGAGGAAAAATAATTATTTTTTCTTCAAGTAATACTTTATCAAATAATAGTAAATTAATTAATGGAATTGATAAACAAATGACAAAAGAACAAATTGCTTATTCCACTCATGATAAAAGACAATTAGGAAATATGGGAATAAATTTAACTAATGAAAATATGTCTTGTGATGTTTTTGCTTGTGCTGAAAATCCTATTTATGTTTATACTTTAAATCAATTATGTGAATATTCAAATGGAAATTTATATTTTTATAAAAACTTTAATATTGATTTACATTATAAAAATATATTTAATCAAATTAGAAAAGTTTTAACCAGACCAATTGCTTGGGAAGGTGTTTTAAGAACTAGATTTTCTTTTAATTATAAAATTCATGAATATTTAACTCCTGTTTTAATTAGTAATAAAGATTTATTTATTTTTCCAACTTATGATAGTGATCAACATTATCAATTTGGAGTAACTCAAACTAAAAATGATGAAAAAAATGATAATGTATATGAAAATGAAAATTTTCTCTATATTCAAAGCGCTTTATTATATTCTTATGGTGATGGACAAAGAAGAATTAGAGTTCATAATTTATGTTTACCTTTATCAACTAAATTAATAGATATTTATAATGGAATTAATTCTGAATTTTTAGCTAGTTATTATTTAAAACAAACAATAGATAAAATATATAAAACAAAAAATATATCTAATGCAATAATTTCAACAGAAACTTTATTTAGAACTTTCATTTCAGTAGTTTTAAGCATATCTCAAACAATGAAAAAGGAATTATTAGACAATTTACAATTTTTACCTATTTATATGTTAGGAATGATTAAACATAGAGTTTTTTGTAAAGATGAAATAGAAAGAAATTATGATATAGATTTATCTAATTATTTAAGAATTAAGTTACAAAAAATGTCATCTGAAGAAATATTATCATATATTTATCCAAATATTTATCCTATTCATGAATTAATTGATGATGAAAATTTAGGGAAAATTAATAGTGAAAATGGAATTCCTAATATTCCAAATATTATTTCTACTAGTGAAAGTTCTATGGAAAATAATGGATTATATTTAATTGATAATGGATATTTATTAATTATTTATGTTAAAAAAGATGTGAATTCTATTATTTTAAAATCTCTTTTTGAAGTAGAAGATTTACAATATTTATCTATTAATGTTAATGAAGAAAATGTTTTTCAAAATTTAGATGATTTTAAAGAAAGATTAATGAATATTATTGATTATATTAGAAGTGGAAAATCACTTTTTCAAAATTTAATTTTTGCTTTTGAAGGAACTAATTCTGAAAAAATTGTTAAAGAATCTTTAATTGAAGATAATAATTGTAATTGGTATAAAATGGATTATTCTAATTTTTATAAGAGATGTATGAGTTAAATCAATGAAATTAAATAAATTAAAAATAATATATAAAAAAAAACAATTTATGAAATAATTATAAAATAAATATACTTTATTTTATGATTTATTTATTTTTATTCTATTTATTTCTTTTTATATAAATTATATTAAAATTTGATTAATTTGTTTATTTATATTCAATTACATTCTGATTGTCTCTACTTAATTTTTCATTATTATTATCATCATTATTATCATTGTCATCATCTTCTAAAAAATTATTATTATTTTGTAAACTAACATTCTCAGTATTACCACCATTAATATAATCATTATTATTAATAATATTATTATTTCTGCTTATATTAGGTAAAATTTGAGAATTATTTTGGTTTTCTTTATGAACATTAAGATTATTTCTATTTAAAGATTTTTCACTAATATTAGGGTTTTTTTCAGCATTTTCAGCATTAAATTTAGTTTCATTAATATAATCAATTAAAGCATCTTTATCAGAATTATCAACTAATTTTCTTAATTTTTCTAATTCAGTTGTTAATTGTTTAATATTTTTTTCTTGATTTATAATATTTTTACTTAATAATTTCCTTTCATTTTCTAAATCATAATATTTTTGATTATAAGCTTTTTCATTATTTTCATATTCTTTACTTTGAGATATATATAATTTCTTTTGAATTGCTTCATTTTGAGTTTTTTCACTAACAAAATTAATTTGCATTTTTAAATCATCAATTTTATTATTATTCATTTTTATTTCTTTTTCATGTCTTTTTCCTAAAGATTCTATATTTTTATCTTCAGCAATAATTTTTTTTATAAAATCCTGAAATTTTTTATCATCATTTTTCATTGCTTGTAAAATATAATTTAATTCATCTTCTTGAAAAATTTCATAAATATTTTCTGGAATTTCAAAATTCTTTTTTTCTTCTTCATTCTTTTTTTCAGATTGTTTATTTCTTGGAGTTAATATTTTCAATTTATTATTTTCATTTTCTTTCATTTTTTCATTATATTCTTCAACTTTTTCTAATCTATGATCAACTTGTTTTAATTTTATATCTAAATTATCTTTTTTTATTTTTAATTGATTTAATTCTTCTTTAAAAGACATTAAATTTTGAAAATAAATTTCTTTATTTTTTATACATTTTGTTAAATGTTCTTTTAATAATTTTTTTTTTTGTATTATTTCTTTGTTTAAAAGATCAATTTGATTTTTATATTTTTTATTCTCATCCATTAATTTAAATCTATCTTTTAAATTTCCAATTGATTCACATTTTCTTTTTAATTGATTATTATCATTTCTATAAATTTCAATTAAATTATTAATATTATTAGCTTGAATTTTTTTAATAGATAAACCATCGAATTTTTTTTTATTTTTAGAATTATACTCTCTATCAATTTTTACTTTATTTGAAAGTTTTTTAAAACTTAATTTATATATTCTATCATCAACTTTTTTTGAAATTTCTTCTAATTTTTCTCTTTGAATTGAATTAGCTGATAATAAAGTTTTAATTTGTTCTTCTAATTTCTTTTTATCATAATTTATTTGAGCCATTTCTTCTTCTGGATTTTGAAGAAATTGATTTTTTTGCTTTTCGGTTTTTAATTTTATTTTTAAATCAGATATTTTGGATAAATATTCAACTTCTCTTTCTTTAAATTCTTTTATTTTTTGTTTTGTTTCTTCTGATATTTCATTATCATTAATTTCATTTTCTTTCTTTTCAATCTCAAATTCATTGTTTTCATTGTTTTCATTGTTTTCATTTTCTTCATTTTCACTCATTTTATCTTTTTAAGTTATTTAAAAATAATAAAATATTTTTTTACATTATTATAAAAAAATGAGTGTGAAAAAATAATTAAAATTAATTTAATTTATTAAGTATTAATTTCATTTATTTTATTATCTTTAATATTATTAATATTATTATCATCTTTATCATTGTTATTATTTTTATTATTATTACTCATATCATTATTATTATTACTATTATTATTATCAATATTATTATTTTCATTGTTAATATTATTATTATTATTATTATTTTCATTGTTATTATTATTATTATTATTTTCATTGTTAATATTATTATTATTATTTTCAACTTTTTTTCTTCTAGGTTTAACAACTGTAATTTGTGATAAATTTCCAATCACATTTTTTTTAATATCAATATTTAAATATTGTGAATAATAATTTTTCAAATCATCATCAAAATCAATTTCATTAGGATCTAATTTAATTCCTAATTCTCCTTCTTCAAAAGAGCAAAAGCTCATATAACCATCACTAGAAGAAATAGCTAAAACTTTATCAGCATTCCAAGATAAATCTGTTATACTTTGTAAATGGATATTACTTATTGCAAATTTAGGTATAATAGAATCAGTTCCATAAATAAAAACACTATCAATTGTTCCTATTGCAAATACCATCACATATGGTAAATCTAATAATTCTTTTATATCATTATTTTCTTCTTTTTTTTCTTTTTTAAATATTATAGGACAAAATCTAACACATGTTGAACTTTTATCTAAAGTTGGAATATAAAATAAAGGATGTGAAAAATTATTTCTGGAAACTCCCCAAACTACAAAATCTATTTCTTCTTTATTTAATTCATTTTCATTTATTCCACTTACTAATAAACATATTTTACCATCTGGACTAAAACTACTTCTTCTTACAAATGATGAACATTGATCTTGATCTGCAAAATAATAATGATATATTTTATTCATTTTCTCCTTTTCTTTCTCAGTACATATTTCATCAATAATCATATCATTATCATTTTTATTATTATTTTTTTTCTTTTCAAATCTTTTCATTTGATTTAAATAAATTAAATTACTTTCCACTTTATTTTCCACAATTTGATAAAATCTAACAGTTTTATCACAACTTTGAGTAATAACGAATTCATTTTTTGGATCCCAAGAAACTCCTTGTACAAAATTATTATGATCACAAAATCTATGAACATACTTTCCTTTTTCAACATTGAAAATAAAAGCAGAATTATCAACACTTCCACTAATAATATATTTACTATCAGGAGACCAAGCTAAATCATAAATATCTCCAGAATGACCTCTTAAAATTTTATAATTACACCAAGTTATAATTTTTTCTTCATTTGAACCAAAAGTGACAGGTCTTAATTTTTGAACCCAAATAACAATAGTATGATCATCACTTCCAGTTGCTAAGTACATTCCATTAGGAGAAAATCTACAAATATTCACAGTTGATGTGTGAGCTCCTGATAATTCGCAAGTAAAAATTGGATAAATACGAATATCATTTTGAATGTTAGGATTTGAATTTGATGATAAGTAAGTTTCTATGAAGTTTTGGTATGTCGAAGTTAATGTTTGAGGAGACGAATTAGATGATGTTGTGGGGATTATTGATGAACTCGGCATTGGAGCGGGAAATAAGGAAGATGACTTTATGAGTGTAGATAAGGAGATTGTTGATATTTCCCATAATTTCACGTACATTTTGTCTTCTGATTCTGCTCCTGTTGTTACGAGGTAGTTTGTATTCGGGTAAAAGTCACATGACATTATACGATCGTTTTTACCGTGCCAATATATTTGTGGGAGGTCTATTCTCATTTTTTTAATTTTTTTTTCTTTTAAATTTTTTTATTTATTTTTAAAATTATTTTTTTTTTTTTTATAATTTAAATAATTAAAAATATTAAGGATAATTTTTTATAAATTGTTCACTTAATTAAAAGACATTAAAATTAATCTTAATTTTAAATTGCGGAATAAATAATATATTAATCAAGATATTAATATAAATTTAAGAATGTAATTTTTACATATAATTAAATGTTATTATTTTAAACAATTATTGGTGATTTTTGTATTGTTTTTGTTTATTGTTAATGTAAAGGTTTGTTTTTCTAGGTTTTCTATAAACTATTTGAGAAATAAAACAATAAATTATTCAGAATAAATTATTTTTTAAATTTAACTTGTTAATTGTTTTATATAAATTTATGATAAATTATTTAAGATTGAAGGAATTATCAAAATATGAAATTTTTTTTAGTTAAATATATATCATAAATATTTATATTCTTATATTTATATTTCAAATATTAGTTTTTATTTAAAAAATTCTTTTTCAAAATCTATTAATTCCTTTTCATCAACATCATCTTCACTAGTATTTTTAATAATTTCTTTATAAATTTCATTAATTTCTTTTAAATCATTAATAGTTTTTTGCATTTTTTCCATTTTATCACTTAAAGAATTATTATAAGTAATAAATAAATTAACTGCTTTTTTTGCATTTCTTTCATTAATTTTCATTTTATTTTCTTGAGATTTAATACTAACATTTTCTTCATTATTGATTTCATTAAATAAAGAAGGAATTTTCATATTTAAAAATTTACTTGCTTTATTTTTGATATTATTATAAATAATTTCAATACATTCTTCAATTATTTTTTTTAATTTTATATTTTCATTATAATATTTATTTATTCCATTTTCTTTTTCTAAAAAATTTTGATTTTTTTCATTAGAAATTAAAAAATTGATTAAATTACATAAATTGTTTTCTTCTGTTTTAATATTTAATTGTTTTATTTTATTATTTATAATTTTATTTATATTGAAAAATTCTTCATTTAATTTTGAAATTTGAGTATTTAATTTTGTATTATCTTCTTTTAATAATTCATTTGATGATTCTAATTTTTTTATTTTTTCATTTTGAATTTTATTTAAATTTTCATATTCTATTAATTTTGATAAAGAAATTTTATTTAAAAGAGAATCTGATTTTTCGTTTTTTTGATTTGAATAATTTAATTTATTTCTAATTTTTTCTTTTTCATATTTAATTTCTGTTGAAGTATTTGTATTTAATCTTTCATTTTTAATTTCTCCATCAACAATTATTATATTATTACTATTAGTATTTTTCTTTAAAATTAAACTTGAATAATATTCAATGTTCTTTTTTAACAATTCAAATTTTTTTTTTAATTCATTTACATTTTTTCTTTTTTGAAGAATAGATTTTTGTAAATTATTCATTACTATAAAAAATTCAGAAATTTTTTGAGCAAGAATATAACTTAAATTATTAATATTAGTTAAATTTTCATATTCTTCTGAATTTTTTGAAACAGAAATTTGACTATTAAAACTATTTTTTAAATTAATAATTTCTTTTTCTAAACTTTTACTATTTCTTCCTAAATTTTTAATAAGAAAAGAATAATTCTTTTTATTACTTTCATCATTACTAATATTAATATTATTATTAGTACTATCATTTAAAATTATTTTTTTTGAATCAATATTAATTGAAGTTGAATTATTAGTTACACTTGGATTAGTATTTATATATTCTTTTTCTATTGAAGCATTTGAAAAATCATTATTATTTGATTTTATATTTGAACAAGAATTATTTAATTTTCCTATTATTGATAAAAATCTTTTATTTTTTGCTAAATTTCTTTTTGCTTTCATTAAACCAGAATAATGATTAAGTGATAATGATGGCTTTAAAAATATTTTATTTGTTATTGATTTTGTTTTCATTTCTTCTTTTTTCTCTTTTAAATTATTTGATATTTGAGATTGTAAATCTCTTAATTTTTGAAATATATTTTTAGCTTCACTAAAAAAGTTTAATCCATTATTTTCTAATTGATTAATTAAATTATTAAATAAATTTTTTTGAGAATAATTTTCTTCTAATTGCTTTGTTAAAAGAGATTCATGTGTCATAAAATTTTTTATTAATTTTGATAAAGAATTGATTATTTCTATAAAATTTTCACTTTGAATTAATTTTATATTTGGATTTTGATTTAAATTATAATTATTAGAAACAAATTCATTTAATCTTTCAAATCCTATATTTAATTTATTTATTGCATTTTTTCTACTTACTTCAATGATTTTGAATTGATTTTTTATAAAATTTAATATATTATCTAATTTATTATTTATAAATTCTTTTAATTTATTTGTATTAATATTTTTATAAATATTATTATAAATTTCTTCTTTATACGTATTCATTGAAGTAATTATACTGTTTGTTAAACTTTTTGGAACAATTATATTATTTAATTCTAAACTAATGTTTGATTCAATTTCTTTTTTTAATTTTACAAATCCAGTATAAAAGTCAGGATTTTCTTTTGAAGTAATATCACTAGTGTGTGGAGTTATATAATTTGTAATTTTTATTGGATTATTATTTATCTTTTTATTTTTTTTGGATGCTTTATTTATAGGTATTTGTTTTTGAATATTTAAATTTTTTGAAATTCTTATTTTTTTCATTTTTAAATATATTAATATATAGTTTTTTAAAAGTATTAAAAAATATTAGCATTTAAAATTTTAAATTTTAATTAAATTTAGGTAATGAAATTGATTGTGGATATTAAAATTCCAATTATTTAAAAAATAATTAAATAAAAGAAATACTTAAATCCATATATCTCCCAAAATTACATTAACTAACAAAAAAGAAGAAATTCAAATTATCATCGAAATGATAATAATTCATTATATTGAACTAAAAGGAGATAATATTAATTCATCTAATTCTTGTTAAAAAAAATATTCTTTTAATAATTAATCAAAAATAAAAAATAAGAAGAATAGGAAAAAAGGAAAAAATTAATTTAAATATAGTATGAAATTTTTTGAATATTCTCTAAAATAATATTAATGTTAAAATATAATTTGAATTAAATTTTTAAATTTAGCTTTGAGATTAAAATAGAAAAAAACAAAGAATAAAATAAATAAATTCGAAAGAAGAAAAAATAATATGTGTTTAAAAAGAACAGTGAATGATATTTTTTTATATTCAATATTTAATTTGTAATAACTATATTATTTCATTATTAATTATATTGAAAATAATTATTTTTCTTATTTTTTATTTTCTAATTTCTATTATTATTAAATTCTTTAAAAAAAAAATAAATTAAAAAATAAAAATGGATACATTAAGAAGAACAATGATAACATTTGGAACATTAGGAGATTCAAAGGTAGGGAAAACCGCTCTAACAAATGCATATTTAGAAAAAGAATTTGAAGATGAATATTTATCAACAATAGGAGTGAATTCATGCATAAAAGAAACAACAATAAATTTAAATAATAAAGAATTACCAATTAAAGTTAAAATATGGGATACAGCAGGTCAAGAAAAATTTAAATCTATTTCAGTTCAATATATAAAAAATTGTATGGGAATATTAATTGTTTATGCAATTAATGACATTGAAAGTTTTAATAATATTATATCTTGGTTAAAAGAAGTAGAAGAAAAAAAAAGTAGAAGTAATCTTCCTTTAATATTAATTGGTAATAAATATGATTTAGAAAATGAAAGAAAAATTAGTAAAGAAGAAGGAGAAAAATTAGCTTCAAGATATAATATGAAATTTTTTGAATGTTCTGCTAAAACTGGTTATAATGTTAATGAAGCTTTTCAATGTTTAACTGATCAAGTTGTTGAAACTTACAAAGAAGAATTTATTAAAGGTGATAAAAAAACTAAAATTGTTAGTGGTAAAAAAAAAAGAAATAAGTGTGAATGTTAAGTATTATTTATTTTAATTTTTTTTGGTATATTTAAAATTATTTAGTTTTTTTTTATTTTATTTTTATTTATTTATTTATTTATTATTAGGTTTTTTAATTTTTTTAAATTACATTTTTTATTTTTTTTATTCTAATATGATTATTAACATAATATTATATAAATAATATAAAACAATTTATTTATAAATTTTATCCCTATATTAAAAAATATATAAAATAATTAAAAAAGTTCAATTCCATATAAAAATTAATAAATATTTATTTAAAATAGTTTTATTTAAAAAGTAAAAAATAATTTAATTAATCAATTATATATTTTTCAATAATGGATGCCCCAACTGCAAACTATACACCAATAAATGATAAATCCTTTATTTTAAAATATAATGAAGAAATTTATATCTTAATTATTAGTTCAAATTCTTTATCAATAAAAATGCTTTTATCAAAAAAAGACAATAATGAAAATTATACTTTTCAAGAAATTATGACACTTGAACAATTAATGAATATTCATAATTCATTTAAAGTTTTTGATTCAATAGATTTAGCTAGAAATTCAATTGAACAAATAATTTCAAATAATAAATATTTAATATCCAAGAAAGATAATGATAATATAATTCTTACATTAAAAATATCTTTATTTGAAAATATTTCTGATGCTTGTTTTATTTTAAAAAAAAAAGAAATGAGTCAAAATGAATTAATATCAAAACTTTGTCAAGATATTAAAAATATGAATGAAGAAATAAAAGAATTAAAAGAAGAAATAAATAAAATAAAAAAAAAAAATGACAATAATATAATAAATAAATTAATAAATGAAATAAAAGAATTGAAAGAAGAGAATAATAAATTAAAAAAATATTATGAAGAAATAAAAGAATGGAAAGATAATAAAAAAAAAGAAAATGAGAAAGATTCAGAAAAGTATAAATTTAAATTTAAAGCAGGTTTAAATTATTCCCTTAATGAAAATAGAACAATAGCAACAAAAAATTCAGGAAGAAATAGTTGGAATTGTTACATAATTGGTGATAAAGAAATTCCAATCAATAAAATTACTAAATTTAAAATTAAATTAAATGAATTTAAAATGAAATCAGGTAATTTATGGGATGTATTAATTGGTATTGGTCCAGATATGATTGAAAATAAAGAAAATTTTCATAGAAATTGTTGGTCATTAATTTGCGGTAATTCTGATATTTATGATAAAGAAAAACATCAAATTTCTTATTCAAAAGTCACCATAAAACAAGGAGATATTGTTGAAGTTATTATTGATAGAATTAAAGGAAATTTATCATTTGGTGTTAATGGAGTTAATTTAGGGATTGGATGTCAAAATATCCCAAATGATATTATCTTATTTCCTTTTATTGGAATTTATGATAAATTAGAAAGTGTAGAAATTGTTCAATGAATACATTTTTTTGGTTTTATAACAATTTTTTTTAATAATTAGTCTTCTTAAATTTCATTTTTTTCTTTCAAATATAATTTTATTTCACTTTCAAATATGAAAAATAATTTCTACAATTCTTAAATTACATTTTTAAAAAATATTTGGAATATTATTTGGAGTTGGAAATTGTAAACAATTCATTCAAAAATTATTATTCCCAAAACAAAAAATATAAATGCCACAATTAATACAATAAAAATAAAGAAATAATAAAAAAAAAATTAAAAATAAAATTAAAAATTAAAAAAATGTTTCGACGAACGGATTTCAAAAAACTAGAACTATTAGGAGGAGGCAAAAAAAACACAAAAGTATTTAAAGTAAAGCATTTAAAAACTCAAAAACAATATGTATTAAAAGAAGTAGAAGCACGTAACTTGGAAAAATTGAATGAATACAAAGAAGAAGCGGTTCAATTAAGTAGAGTACAAAACCATCCAAACATACTTCAATTTTATGGTTATTACTTTTATGAGACACCTCATAACACATTTAAATTAGGAATAATATCAGAATTAATAACAAATGACAATAATTTAGAATTAATATATAGAAAAAGGGAGAAAAGTAGATTATTTTGGACAGAGCCTCAATTACTTCAAATGATATATTCAATGATAGATGCATTTTCATATTTAGAATATATAGGAATATGTCATAGAGATATAAAACCAACAAATTTATTTTTAATGGATAATTACCAAATAAAAGTAATTGATTTTGGTGAAAGTAAAGAATCATTTGATGAAGAAGATGAAGATCATACTACAATGGCAACTATAAGAGGAACTCCACAATATCTTTCTCCTATTTTATGGGAAGCTCATGTTATTACTCAAGCTAAACAAGTTGAACATAATATGTTTAAAAGTGATGTGTTTAGTGCTGGATTAGTCTTGTTTCAAATGGCTGCTATGATGGATGTCAGTGGATTCAATCAAAAAACTAGTAATGTTGATGGAGAAAAGCTTATTAAAGATGGACTCAAATTTATCAGTAAAAGATATTCTAATCTTGTTGTTGATATTTTAGGAAGAATGATGACGTTTAATGAAGATAAAAGACCTAATTTTATTGAATTAGGAAAAATTATTGCTGGTAATGATTTTGTTCCTAGAACTGATAAAAGTATTATGCAATATTTGAAGGAAAAGAATATGAGGGAAAATCAAAATGTTAATTCTAATAATAATAATAGTAATACTAATAATAAGAATAGCCAAGGTCTAAATAATAATAATAGTAATATTAATATTAATAATTATAGTGATGAACAAAAAGAATATTATTTTAATCAATATATACAAAAACATAATTTAAAATTTAATATGAGGAAAATTGCTTATTGGTTTGAATATGGTGGAAATATGATAGCAAAGCATCAATTAATAAAAAATGATACAAATACAAAATGGAAATTAATAGCAAAATATAAGGGAAATTTTCCATATCATTGTATAACATTATATACAAATGAACAATTTGGAATATATATAATAGGAGGAACAGATAATAATAATACATATCAATTTTTAAATGGGCAAATTTACAGAAAAAATTCAATGAATATTGAAAGATCATTTATGTCATGTATTTATGTTCCACATTTAAATTCAATATTATCAATTGGAGGATATGATTATTCAGATAAAAATCAATTAAATTCAATTGAATCATATGATTTAATAAATGATAATTGGTCAATGAGTATTTATCAAGATTTAAAAATTCCAAGAAGTCAAGCTAATGTTTTATTATATAATAATTTAAATATATTTATATTTGGAGGTTATAATAAAAATTTTGGTACTTTAAATACTATTGAAAGACTTAATTTAGAAAGTAAAAAATGTGATTTATTAGATTTAAAATTGCCTATTCCTTTAAGAAGATTTGCTTCTATGAAAATTACTGATCATCAAATTTTAATTATGGGAGGTATTACTAGATTATGTAAAGAAAGTGATTCTACTTTTATTATTGATTTTGATAATTATAAAATTACAAAATATTCTAATTTACCTAAAGGAGGAATTGTCGAACAAGATATATTTTTAGATGAAATTGGAGGAGTTCATTTATTCTTTGAAAATAATTATGGAACTTCTCCTCCTGAACATGTAATTTTTAATTATTTAGATTTTCAAATGAAATAATTTTTTTTTTTAACTTTTTTTATATTATTAAATTTATTATTACAAAAAAAAGGTTTTTTTTTTTTAATTTTTCTTTTATCTTTTTTAACTTTTTATTTTAAAATTTATATTGGTCTATAATAAATATTTATTTTTATTTAGCTTTTTTTATTCTTCTTTTTTTTCTATCAATAAATTTTCGTTAGATTCTTTATTTGTTTTAGTATTATTTTCTTCTTTTGTTGTTTTATCTTCAGTCATATTTTCATACTTTATTTCAGAATCATTTTCTACATTTTGATTAATATTTTCTTTATTATAAGTATCATTATTATTATTATTTTGATTAGTATTAATATTAAAATTAAAATTATTAATATTATTATTATCATTTTGACTATTTTTATTTTCTAAATTATTAACATTATTATAATTAATATTTGTATTATTATTATCTAAATTATTAGAAAGAGAATTATTATTTATATTATTTATCTTATCTTGTATGACAGTATTTAAGGGAATTATTTTTTTATCTAAATTTTTAGATTTATTTTGTTGAACTGTCATAATATAATATGCACCTATAATATGATTAACAATATCTTTTTTTGATTCTATAAAAGAATAAATATTATTATCATTAGTTTTTTTATTTTCAATGAAAGAATAAAATGAATTATGAATCATCATTTGATTAGGATAAGAATAATTTCTCTTTAATAACTCATATTGGTATTGATTAATTTGATTCATATATGTGCTTGAATAATTTTGTATTGTATTATTTATGTTTTTATTTTTTTCTGCTTTATTTTTTTGTTTTGATTCTTCTCTTTTTTTCTTTTTATTTAAAATATTTTCTTCATCTTTTTTCATTAATGTATTTAAAAAATTTTTAAATTGTGAAATTAAATCTAAAGAAATATATTTTAATTGTTGTTTCTAAATTATATAAATTAAATTTTTTTATTAATAAATAAATTACTTTTTTTGCAATTGGATGTTTTTTTTCATTTGAAGACAATTTATATAAATATTTCCCAGAATTCATTTTTTGATATTTGCCTTGATAATTACTACTCTAAATAAAAAATATATAATATTAAATTATACATTATTTCTTAATTTGATCTTATTTTCATTTGATAAATTTGAATTCTGAGATTTTAAATAAATATATTAATTAATATATATTTTACTTCTTCTGAAGAATGATTTTCTTTTTCATTATGATTTTTTGAATATTGTACTTTTTTATTATTTTGATTAGGTGATTCGTATCCTATATCAAAATCCCTCTTTTTTTGCTTTTTTGTTGTTCTTAATTGCATTTTCATATTAAATTAGAAATTAATTTTTTTTATTTTTCTATTTTAAGTAGATGATTCAAATAAATTTTTAAAATAAATAAAGTAAGTTATTAATTATTGTAATTAAAAAAAAAGGAAATAAAAAAGAAGAATTATGGAAGATTTTCTATAAAATAAAATATAAAAAAAAAGAAATGAAGAAGAAGATAAAATAATAAAAGATATTTGTTTAGAAAAAATAAATAATAATTCATAAAACAAATAATATGATATAAAAAGAAAAAAAGTTAATGAATTATTAAATTTTAATATTCCAATAAAAAATAATCAAAGAGCACAAAAAATAAAAAATAAAAAGAATCAAAAAAATAATATTAAATATTACTTTTAATAAGAATTTTTATATTATATAAACTTCATAATATCTTTTATAATATTTTCATTTTTAATAATTTGATTAGATTTTTTAATAACAAGAAATAGTTTTTGATATTTACAAAAAATATAATCAATTTTTTTGGGTTCAGGATAATATTTATCTAAATCATAAATTTCTTTTATATTATCTTCTTTATTAATATAAATTCTTTTTTTATTTCCATCATCAATATTCTCATAATAACAATTACAACATAAAAAATCATATGAAGTATAAGAAACAGAAAAACAATAAGGTAAATTAGTTTCAAATAATAAATAATCTTGAAATTCTTCTTTTCTCTATATTTAAAAAAATTAATATTTATATTTTACCTCAAACATATTTTCAATATATTGTTTATATATTTCATTTGTTAAATCAATTTTAGTTTTAGATATAAAAAAAGATAACATTTTAGAAGTTCCTTCTTTTATTATAGCAGTTAAAATTTTTGGAAAATTTTCATTTGATTCATAAGCATTAAATATTATTCTAAATATTTTATTAGATCTATTTTTAATTGCAAAAAAAATTGGTTGATTACCATCTAAACATTTTTTATATATTATATCTGGATAAGTTTTAACTAAAATTTCTACATTTTTTACTTTATCTTGTTCAATTAGATTTATTAAATCATCTAAATGATTTGGTCCTTTTAAATAAGTTCTTGACATATTAAAATAAAATAAAAAATTTGATATGATGAAAAAAAATTAATTTTTAAAGATAATAATTTAATCATAATATTAAATTGTTTTTATTTAATTGTTAAATCTTCTTCTATTATTTCTTCTTCCGTTTCTATTTCTTCTAAATCTATTTCTTCTATTATTATTATTATTATTATTATTATAATTATTTCTTCTATTTCTTAAATTTCTTCTTTGACCTCTTATTCTTCTTTGATTATTATTATTATTATTTGATGTTCTTCTCAATCTTCTTCTTAATCTTCTTTTCTTTCCATTATTATTATTATTATCATTATTTTGATTATCATCTGTTGTGAATTGATCTTTAAATCTTTCTTTTCTTAAATTTAAAATTTCAGTTTCATCTTCTTTAGTTATATTTTCCTTTGTTTGAAGACCAAATCTTTTTATCCTTTCTATTCTCTTTTGAGATTCTTCTGTTGGATCAGGTATTCCAAATCTTTTTCTTCTTTCTTGCATTTTTTCTTCTTCTGTTTTTGTTGTTGTCGCCATTTTAGAAATCTTAATTTAAAATATAATTTTCTTTTAAATTTTAAATAATAAAGTTAAAATTCTAAAAAAAAATATAAAATTTATTTTTTAAATTTTAAAGTTTTGGATGTGATTAATGAAATTGTAAAATTTATCGCAGAGAAATTAAATTATAATCATTTTTCCTTTTGATAATAATAATAAAATTATTAAAAATTGAAAACAAATTTAATGAATTTTATTAACTTGATTTATGTATAAATTTAATTTAAAAAAAATAATGATTCAAAAGTTAATTTTTATCTGTGTTTTGATATTCAGTAAATATTAACAATAAATTGTTTAATAAAGAAAATAAAATAAGTTTGATAATAAAAATCTTTTCTTGATTATAATTCTATTGTTTTGAATAAATACATTTTTTACATATTGATTAAAAGTATAATAATTATATGATATAAATTTATTTTTTTTTTAATAAAATGATAAAAATAAATTATATTTAAAAAATGTCAACAAGAAAAAAATATCTCCTAAAAGTAATAATCCTTGGAGATGCAGGGTAAAAAAAAATATATAATATGAAAAACCAGAGTAGGCAAAACTTCCTTATTAAACCAGTAAAAAAAATAAATCAACAAAAAATTTTAAAAAAAATTAAAATAGATATGTAAAAAAATCATTTTCAATGCAATATAAAAGTACAATAGGAGCAGATTTCCTAACAAAAGAATTAGTATTAGATAACACAGTAGTTCAACTTCAAGTAAAAAAAAACAATATATTATATAAAAATATAAAAAAAATTTATAGTTATGGGATACAGCAGGACAAGAAAAGTTTCATGCAATGGGAGCTTCATTTTATCGTAATTCAGAATGTTGTGTTTTAGTATGTGATTTAACAGATATGAAATCTTTTGAAACAATAGATTCTTGGAGACAAGAATTTTTAAATCAATTAAATCCTAAAGATCCAGAAAATTTTCCTTTTGTTTTATTAGGAAATAAATGTGATAAAGAAAATGAAATTAAAGTTCCTGATACTAAAATTAAACAATATTGCGAAAGTAAAGGTAATTTACCTTATTTTGAAACTTCTGCTAAAGATAATACTAATGTTGATAATGCTTTTGAAACTATTGCTAAATTAGCTTTTGCCAGAAATGCTAAAGAAGATGAAATGTAATATTTATTTATTTTTATTATTTTTTTAATCTTTTTAGATTTATTCCTACAAAACCTATTCAGTTAAATTCTTCTCCAGGTGCAGTTGAGAAAAAAGGATGTTGTTAAAATTTATTTCCTTTTTTAAAGGATTTTATTGGTTTTTTATTTAGGTTAAATTTAGAAAAATTTAATTTTTTTATTATTTTTAATTTTCTTTAAATTTTTTATTTGAATATTTTAATATTTTTCTAAAGGTAAAGGAGTTAAATCTGTTTTGAAATGATATGAATCTACCGGATTTATTATTGGATTTATTTCTAATGATGACCTTCCAATATTGTAATTTTTTAATGAATCTAAAAATTATTATATAGAATATATTTTACATGGTCTTTCTTTTTGATTAAAATATCTAATATTTCTTTGATAGTTTTGATTATTAATATTTATATTATTATTATATGAATTATCATTCAAAGAATAATAATTCTTTTCATTTATATTACTATTATAATTATAATTAGGAGGTATATTTGGTTGTGTTTGAATATTTCTATGATAATCTTCGTATTTTCCTATTAATTGTTTTTCTCTTTCATTAATTTTGTTTTTATAATCTTGATATTCTAAATAGCTCATTGATTTTGAAACAGGTAATTTATTTGTTTCTTCAGCATAATTATTCTTATTATTTTGATTAATACTTTTTTCATTGTAAGAATTTATATAATTATTATTATTAGCTGAATTCATATTAGCATTATAATTTAATTGTTCTTGAATCATATTATTATTATTTTCTTGAAGAGCATTATTAATATTTTTATTTATTTGAGTATTATTATTTGAATTTAAATTATTATTACCATACTTATTAACATCATAATCAATATTTTGAATTAATTGGTTTGGAACATTTAATTGATTATCATCATTATATCTATTTTGTAAATTTAATTTATTATATCTCATTAAAGTATAAGGTGAGTAAATTCTATTAGTGTAATATTTTTTTTTTTCATATTCTCCATAAGGAATTCCACCTTTACCTAGAAAATAAAAATCATAATATTTATTGGAATTATTATCAATAGGTCTAAGAGTTCCTTGAAATTTTCTGCTAAAATAAGTTTGAGGTGTTCTTAAAGCATTATATTCTTGTCCAATTTTATCAGTCAAAAAATCTGAATTATAATTTGATACAGGTACAAAATTATTATAAATTTTTCCTGTGTTTTTTAAATAATTCAAATATTCTGTTCTTTCATAATCATCAAATTCTAATTGACGGTTATAATAATTCTGCATTTTATATTATATTAAATATAAAAAAAAAATAAAATAAATTTTGATAAAAAAATTCTCTTTTTTTTAAATTTTCAATATAATAAAAAATTGAAAATTATTTTTACTAATACTTACTTTTATAATATTTTTTAGCAAAATAAGTAATTAAACAAACACCAGTAAAAATTCCAATTCCAGTTAAAGTATAATTTAACAATTTATAATAAAAATTTCTTTGAATTTGATCATCATATTCTTTAAGCGATTTAATTAAATCTTGACAATTGTTTTGAATTCTTTCAAATTTTTCTTCATTATCAGAAAATTTATTTTTAATATCTTCATAGATTTTTTTTCCTTGTTCAAAATCACCTAGAGAAAGAGTATATTTTAATAATCTTAAATAAGTACTTTCATCATCAGGATCAATATTATTTAAAATATATAAATTTATTTCATTTGCTTCTTTATAATTTTCTCTTTTTGACATTGATAAAGAGATATTACTATATAATATTTTTTTATATGATTTAATTTTATATTTACAATCTTCTAATTCTGAATTATATTCATCTGTTTGATTTATTGGAGAAAATTTTTCTATTTTTTCTATTCCTTGTCTATAGTATTTTTCTGCTTCTTCATAATTTTTTTTATTGTAAAATCCATTTCCTGTGTCTTTTATTTTTAATACTTCTTCTATTAAATTATTATATTCTTTTATTAAATTTATTGTTTCATCTTTTATATTTGGAATAAATTCTATTTCTTTTTTATCTTCTTTTATCTCTGATTTTTCATTCATTTCTATGTTCTTTTTATCATTTATTTCTTTTTCTTCACTTTCAGATATATTTTCTTTCTCATTCTTTTCATCTTTAATTTCTAAAATGAGTAAAAAAATAAAATAAATAAAAATTACCATTCTTTTCCTCCATTAATATAAAATAACATTTTCAATTACAAAAAAAAATAACAAATAAATTTATTTATTAAAATATTTTCTAAAACTTTAAACTTAATTAATATAGATTATGTTTTCTAAGATAATTTTGTCAATTTTGATTAAGTATATATAAAATTATTTTCCAAAGTAAGTGCCAATTATATTAAGGAAAATATAAATTAAAGTAGTGAACAATATTCTTTATAATTATCAAGTAATTTTTATCAAAAATAAATTCCCTATATAGAAAATAAAATAAATCTAATTCATATTTTATTATCTTTATTTTTTTTCTATTTAAAGGAATGATTATTCATTAAGTGAATTGGTGAATATATTAATTTATATTTTTTATTTTAATGAAATTTATTACTCGTTTAATTATTTTAAAATTAAATTTTTGTTTAAATAAATAAAATAAACCTTCATTTTTTATTCTTTTATTTTCTTCTTTTATTATATTATATTTAGTATTATCATTACATTTAACAATTTCTTTCTTATTAAAAGCATTTTTCGACTTTTTAATAATTATTACATTTTCTAATTTTGAATAAGAGTTTAAAGTATTAAATTGAGATTTTAATTTATATATTTTTTTTTTAAACAATTTGTTTTTTAATTTAAAATAATTTGATTTTTATCTATATCAACGTCATTTAATTTATTTCGTTTGTATATTGAACATTATCTTTCATTACTGTTTCAAACTTATTTATTTTTCTATTTAATTAATTAATTTCTTTTTGTTGAAATACTATTTTAAATTGTTAATTTTAATTTAATATAATTAATTTATGTAATCATTTTTTATAAAATATTTTAAAAAATTTATTCATATTTATTTCCATATAAATAATAATTTATTTTTCATTTATTTATAATAAATATTTATTAGATTCTTTATTTTTTTAAAAAAATACAGGTATCATAACCTTTTATATAATTCATTCATTCCTATGTTATCTTTATTTTCTAAATTACAAAATTGTTCTAAAAAATATAATTCTAAATGATTTCTATATAAATGTTCTTCGCTTAATAATTTTTTTCGAAAACTTTGAATTATATTTAAAGAATTCTTTTGACTTTGATTTTTACAAGGACAAGCATAGGCAATAAAGCTTAATTTAAAATCAAAATTAAATTTCATTTTTAAATCTTTATTTTCAGATCTTTCATGAATAAAATTATTATTTTGAATTCTTTTTTGAACTTTCTTATTCATAAACTTTAATCCACTATTTTCATTATTACTTTTATTTAAATTAATATTTAAACCAGAAGTATTATTAAGTTTATGAGAAATAGTTTTAGTAGTTAAATAATTTAATTCATTTTTATTAATATTTTTTCCAGTAGTATAAAAAAAATCTTTTTCTTTTTCTTTAAATAAATTTATAGAATTAAAATTAATTATATATCTATGATAATAATAATTAATCCAACTTCCTATTGTTATTATTGCTTCAAAAAATCCTCCTACACTTGCTAATACATCTGAAATATTTTTATAGTTTCTTTCATAAATTTGAAAAATATTTTGCATCCAAAAAACAAATTCACATAATATTATTGTTTTATCTGAATTAGATTTTGAATTTTTTCTATTTTCTTGAAATAAAAATGAAATTTGTTCTTCATAAGTATTAAAAAAAATATTTTGATAAGTTTTGACAATCAAAGGAGAGAAATTTAAATTATGTTGAGCATATTCCTTACCTAAAACACCAGAACTAATAGGATATAAAATAGTTTCAATAGGTTTATAATAATTATTAATATCAACATTATGATCAACAATTTGTAAAAAAACAGCAGCAAAAGTTCGAAAAAAATTATTCATTTCATCATTTGAAGCACAACTATTTCCATATATTAAATTATCTATTGAATCATTTCTACATTTTTCAATAATAATAGAATAATATAAATTATCTGTTCTTGAATTTCCATGTAATAAATATGGAGGAATGTAATTCATATGATTATGTTTATAATAAGTTTTATCTGTTGAATTAAAATAATATTTTACACATGCACCATTAAAATAATTGATATTATTTTTATATATTGATTTTTCTATATCTTCTTCTAATTGAATTTGATTATCACAAATATCATAAATCCAATGATCTTCTTTATCAATATCATCAGGAAATAAATTATATGAAATATTTCTTACTCCTTTTATTCTTAAATATTTTGAATTAAATGTTATAAATTCTCTTTGGACATTCATAAATAAAATATAATGAAAAAGAGAAGATGAATTTAAAGGGAAATACCCTGTTTCATTTTTGAAACTTCTATAAAAATATGCCATTGGCTTTTTATGCTGAATTAATTCTAATGAAAAATATATTGTTATTAAGAAACATAATGTATATGACAGTAAAGTTAATATTCCACTAAAAATTGAAGAATGACGTATTTTGCCTTTTTGATATAATGTTATCCTTGGAGATAAAAAATCAAAATGTGATAAATTTATCATTTTTTAATATATTATTTTTTATTTTTTTTATTATTAAATAAAATTTAATTAAAAATTACAATTTTTTCTTTAATAATTAAGAAAAACAAAATTTATTTAAATTTAATTTAAAAGAATTATTATTCCAAGGATTTAAAAAAAATTTAAATATGAGTTATTATAACAGAGTATTGAATGAAAAAAATTTTGATAAATTCTTATTTGACAATACAATTCGTTCAAGACAAAAATATATGAATTCATCATTAGATAAAGTATATTCAAAATCAATGAATGCAGATGTATCATTTAAAGAAATAGATGATAATATAAAAAAATGTTATACAAATTTACAACATTTAAAAAATACTTTTGGAAACAATAAAATAAATGTAATTAAATCATCCTTATTAAAAACAGAAAATAATATAAACAGCAATAATTATAGCAATATATTAAACATTACTTCTTATTCAAGAAAATTTTCAAATGAAAAAGACAATAATACTTTTTTAAATAATAATAAAAATTCAATAAATTTAAGTCAAAATAATACTTTAAAAAACTCAAGTTCAAGTTCAACAATAACAGAAAATTTTCAAAAAAATAATTTAATAATAAATGATTATAAATATAAAAAAAATAATATAGTAAAATATCCTGTTGAAAGTTCTTATAATTTAATTTTTGGTAAAAATCGTCAAATATCTCCTTCAATTAAGTTACATTCTTCAAATAATAGAAATTATTTTAATTCTATTCAATCATTACATAATTCTTCTTCTACTAATGAAGCTTATCTTTCTTTTTTAAGAAAAAATGAAGAAAATAAAAATAAAAAAAATAAAAATTTATTTCTTGAATATCAAGAACTTAAAAAATATAATGATAAAAATATAAAAAATGAAAATTTGATTTTTGATAATACAAATAATAATATTCATGAAGATATAAATTATAAACAAAAATATAAAGAATGTTTAGAACAAATTGAAGTTCTTAAAATTTCTATTCAAGATTATCAAAAAAATAATACAAAATTAAAAGAAACAATAACGTCTTTAAACAATGAAATAAATAATTCAAATGAAAATAAAAATATAGATTTAATAAATAAATATAAATTAGAAATAATAGAAAATAATGAGAGAATATTAAAATTAAAAGAAGATAACAACAAATTAAAAGAAGAAAATCAAAAATTAATACAAGAAAATAAAGACATCACAAAAAAAATATCTTTATTAATAGATATAATAAAATCAAAAGATAAAGTAATTGCTAAAATTGAAAGAAAAAAAAAATTAGAATCTGATTCTTCAAATTTTGATTCAATTGAAGAAAAAAATAATAAAAATATATATCGAAGAAAATCAACAAAAGAATATTCTTTTGATAAAATTAAAAAAGAAAAAAATAAGAAACATATTGAAGAAATTAGATTAAAAATTCCTAAATATAATAACAAAGGAAAAATTTTTGAAATTCCCGTTAAAAAATATAGTTACGATCAATTACTTAAAGAAAATGCAGAAAATAAAATTAAAATTAATATTTTAAATTATAAGTTAAAACAATATGAAGAAATACAAAAAAAATATATTGAAATTGAAGAAAATTTTAAAAATGAAGAAAATTTAAGTAGGAATTATGGTAGATCTCTTTATTTAGAAAGTTTAATTACTGAAGGAAAAAATGATGAAATGAATACTGAAAGAACATTTAGTTATAATAATTTTAGTGAAAAGTCATCTGGTCAAAAAAAAAATAAATTAATTGATGACATTAATAATGAAATATAAAAAAAATTCAAAGTAAACTATTATAATATTTAAAATAATAAATTTCCTTATTATAAATAAATTCATCTTAAATAAGAAACATTACTTTCCAAAATAACAAAACAAAAATAATATAAATAGATATATATATTCTCCTCAAATATCTCATTTAATATTAATTGTTTTGCCATCTAAATAATATATTTTTTTTTAGAACACTACCCTTTTATATTAAATTTAAAATATGAAAAGACAATTTTATTTACTAAAATTAAAACAAAAATTAAAAATGAGATATATAAATAAAAAAAATGTCAGATTTAGAAAAAATAAAATCAATAGAATCAAATTTCAACAAAATAGGTGAAAGGTAATTAATAAAAAATAAAAAAATTATAAATTATAGTGAAGAAAGTTTTATAACAGTATTAAAAGAAATATTAAATGAATGGAGCAAAAATTCTTCAGATGAAAATATAATAGAATCATTATATTCTTTAACTGCAAAAGCAATAAATTATTGTTTTGAAAAAAAATTAACTAATTCAATAGAAAAATTAAATGATGAAGATTTAGTTCAATTAAATAAATTTTTCTATTTAACTTATTCTAGAATTTCGGATAAAAAAAATGTTTTTGATTTAAAACCTGGAAAAATTTTTGGATTACATGAAATTATTATTAAAAAAGGAGGAGTAGGAATGATTCATAGAAGTTTGTTTAGAACTATGAGAGACAAGAAATAAAATTATTTATTTTAGAATTTAATAATATTTAAATTTATCTTATTGATTTGGTTTAAATATAAAATTAAAATAAAAATTAATTTAAAGAAAGAAAATTAAAAAAATAAACAAAGAAAAAGAAGAGAAAATAGAAAAATAAGAAGATGGAAATAATATAATATTAAAGAATTATGATTTAAATATAATTAGTATAATGATTCAAACTAAAAATAATTTAAAACAGAATTTGAAAAACTAACTTAATCATTAACTAAAAATTTTGAAATATATATAAATATAACTATTAAAAATGAAAAAAAATTAGAAAGATAATAAAATTATTATGAAATAAAAATCAAGTTTTATTCCTTTATCAAAAATGTTCTCATATTTAGAAAATTAACATAATTTAATCTTTTATTTCAGTTTATGGGATATATTATTTTTTAAATTTTCTTTGAAACATCTGAATTAATATAAAAATATATTTAAAAATTGGTTTAAAAACATTTTTATTTTTGAATTTTTTAAAATTCATAATTAAATAAAGAAATAATAAATTAAAAAAAAATAATATTTAAAAACTGTATACAAGCAATAAATATTTTTATTTCTTAGTAGATCTAATTTTAATAATTTTATCTTTCCTATCATCACTATTCATTCTAATATTTAAATTAACATTTATAATTTTATTATTATTTCCTCTACAAGAAATATTACTTCCACTATAATTATTATTAATAGAAATATTAGAATTTTCAATAATAGATTTTTTACTTTCTTTATCATTAGAAAAATTATTATTATGTCTTAAATTAATTTTACTTTTTTTAATTAATTCTTCAATTTGACTTGCAATCCTTTGACTCATTTGATAATTACTTAATTTTTTATTTTTATTAATTCCAAATAAAATATTTTTTAATTTTATTTTTTCTTCATCTATACTTTTTGTTTTATATACTATATTTTCTTTTCTAAAACTTTTTAAATTTGTTTGAGTTTGAGTTATCATATTCTTTTTATTTCGAGAACTTTTATAAATTTGATTTATATTTATTCTATTTGTATTAAAGTTATTTGTCGGAGATATTTTATTTTTTTTATTCTTATTTTTTGAAGTATTTGATGAAGATCTTTGATTTGAAAATATTAAATTCTTTAAACTCATATTACTCTTTTTTCTTTTATTTATATTATTACTTTTATTTTTATCAATTTCTTTTTTGGAAAAATTTTGTTTTGGAATTGAAGAATGATGATTTAAATGAATAATCTTATTATTATGATTAATATTATTTTTAGAAAAAATTTTTTGAGAAATAATATGTGGACTATTTAAATTAGAATGAATAATATTTAAAGGAGTTTTAACTAAAGTAAAATTAGAACCATATTTACTTTTTTTTAGATTTCTAACTGTATTTTGTTGTAAATTAAAATTAGAAAAATTAGAATTTGAATTCATTTTTGTTAAATTATTAATTGAATTTATATTTTGAATTTCAAAAGTTTTATTTTTTGATTTTTGAATTGTATTATTTCCTGAACTTTGAATGCTTGAATGTTGAATACTATTTATTTTATTATTATTTAAATTATTTTTCGGGTTTGTGTTATTGTTGC
>JAEEGK010002732.1_pt1 | contig 44285 bp, 30 predicted proteins | sample 8958771 | NCBI WGS metagenome assembly JAEEGK01 (sample SAMN16246547, study PRJNA631951) | gut metagenome | biome: gut microbiome; feature: rumen; material: SC-attached | host: Bos | place: Iran: Karaj | collected 2018-10
ATAATAATTAGCTATAAGTTAATATATATTTTAATAATATTTTAATAATTATATTTTTTTTAATTATTTAAATATCTAAATATATATAAATGGTTGACGAATTATCAAGTATTGCTTATATTGATCCAGAATTCAATAATGATAAAGAAAAAGAAATAAAAGAAGCGGAAGAATTTCTTGATAAACATAAAAACTATATACAAAAAAAAGTCATTATTTGAAATAGAGTTTTTCTTTGAAAAAATAAATTTAACATAAAATATTATTTCATTTTTAAATTCTTTGGAAAAAAAAGATTTAGTAAGTTATCAATCAATTAATTATAGAATAATTTAAATAATATTTTATTCCTTTTACATTTGAAGTAACTATATATTATTTAATTATTATTAACATTATAATTTTTATAAAATATTCTTTTATTACCAATAAGTATTTTTTACTACAATAATGGGGAAAACACACAAATACAGAAAATTAATAGTATATAAATAATATAAATAATAAATAGTAATACTAGTTAATGAAATATATTTAAACAATTAAAAGTTTATTAAATAAAAAAATATTATGTGAAATTGAGAAAAAGATAGATAATGAATAAATTGTTCTTTAAAAATAAAATAATAAAAAGACGAGTTTATTTGAGGGAAGTAATATTTATTGAAAAATAAAGAACAGAATAAAAGAAATTTTTAATTTATCATACAAATTAATAATTATATTAAAAATTTTATAAATCTAAATTAATATTCTATCTTTAAATACTTTTATATTTAACATATAAGTGATAATAAGTGATATTCATATAAAATACTTAAATTAATTAAGAATTATAAATTTTTTAATTTTCTTTTTCTCTTTGGAAATAGAGTTATTTTGAAGAATTGCATAAATTTTATTTTTTAATTGTATAAATTCTTCAAAAGATGTTTTTTCACTATCATCATTTTGACTATTACTATTCGAATTATTATCATTATCTTTATATGAATCAGAGAAAGAATCAGAATCAATTTTATTCATAAATTTCAAACAATTTTCAATGACATAAGTTGCAAATTTATTTTTAATCATTTCATTAAAATTATTTCATTCAAAAAAATTTTTTTTAAAACATCACAAAATTTCTTTAAATTATTTTTACTTAAAAATTCAATGACAAAATCAATAACATTAGAAGAAAATTTAGACATAAAAAAAAGAACAATATACTCAATTAGTTTATTAATAATTTTCCCACAATAAATTTCCCCATATTTTCTTAAAATTTCCTGAATACCAAAATTACCAAATTGATTGAAAGTTAACTTATTAGTTTCAACTTCAAAAATAGAAACAATAGACATAATATAAAATTCACTTTGACATTCATTTATGAATTCTTTAACAATACAAATTGCATTTGGTTCTAAACACAAATCCATTAAATTACTTATAATAAAATTATTTATATAATCTCTTTCACTTTCTTTAACTGCTTTTATTACTTTCTGAATCACATGACTTGAATTTTGTGATGTTGATAATGATAATAAATGATTTTCTATACATTCTTTAATAATATTTTCTTCTTCTTTTGAATTTTGAAGGAGAATTAAAGACTGAAGAGAATGATTACCACATATATCTTTTGCTATTTTTATAAAATATGGTTTTATATATTTATAAATGAGTAATCTTTGCATTAAATTACAATAAGGTAAAAATTTTTGGGAAAAATAATTTCCATAATAATCACATATTATATCTTGAATATTTATACTTATAATTACAATTATAGTGTCAATTTCTTTTTCAGTAGGTGAATCATTCGATAAAATTTTTTGTAAATGAAGAGAACCTTTATATGTTTTTATTATTTGAATAAATAAAGAAGAATCTATTTTTTCTAATAAATATGATATATGAGATTGGTTATTATTTTTCATTTCATTATATTGAAATTGAGAAAAAATGCTATCTATTTGGGAATCCAATAAAGAAGGATAAGATTTCTTTTTAGAGTTATTATTATCATTTAATTGATTTTGATTTTCCATTAATTCTTCTTTTGGAAGTATTTTATTTTGAACAGGGATTTGAATGCAACTTCCTCTATGAAAATAACTTATTGAAGTTTGAAATGAAATTTTTCTTTGTATTAAATTTTTAGATGAATTACTATGATTTTTTGGATATTTTTTATACATTTGATTATTATTTACAATATTAGTTATATTTATATTATTAGTATTCATATTTTCACAAAATATATTATAATAATTAGTGTTATTTTTGAATAAATTATTGTTAGTAGAATTATAAATGTTTACATTATTTATATTTAAATTGTCTACATAATCAATATTTTGTATAAAAAAATTATTTAAATTTCCCTTTCTTATTCCTCCATTTATGTAACTATAAAATAAATGAGCATTTATACCACAATTACATGAAATATTGTTATTATTATTTTGAAAATTATTCATTATTAATGAATTTGAATTATGTGTAAATTTATGTTCATTATTAATTTTTCCATAATGATGAATATAATTGTTATTTTTAAATCCATTTATTATTTCAATTGAATTCATATTGGAATAATAAATTAATTTACTACTTTCATTCTTATTGTTAATTGAACTTTTTTTATTGATTTCTTCATCATTTAGTGAATCATATTTTAAATTATTTGATGATACTGAAATTTTTGGATTTTGCATTTTTGTCATTCCTATTTCTTCTAATATATCACTAGGAAGTAAATCTGATATTTTTGAACTTGGAGATACACTAATATTATTTGAAGGAATCTTTTCGTATTTATTATCCATTAATTTGATATTGTTTTAAATCTATTTAATAATAAATAGATTTATTTAGTTAAAATATTGATTAATTATTTAATCCACTTTTATTTCTTTGTTAGATTTTTCTTGGTAAAAAATAATGAATAATTATTATTTTTTTATTTTAATTATTAAAATCCCATTAAATTTTATATAGAAATAATATAAATTAATTTAAAAAAATCATTAAAATAATATTTGTCATATAATAGTTTTATATTTCACTTAAATAATTAAGTAAAAATTATCTATAAAATGACATGATATAAATATATGGATAGTGAGACCGTAAACTTAATAATAGTTTATTGTGTTCTCGTGTCCTTTACATTTTCAGATATAATTTTTTTGGAATGGCATTGCTGAGAAAAAGTAAAAACTATTATTTTTTGCTTTTTGACACACTTTGCCAGATAAATTTCATTTGTTTTTTATAATAAGTTATTATATAATAATATATAAAACTATTTATAAAATGTAACATTGATAAAATGTAATTACTTTTTAAAGAATTAAATAATAAATTTATACTTTGAATATTAAATAACCCTGTTAAATTTGTCAAAATTTTTTGGCAATTGTTTGTTTATTATAATTAGAACTTTAATTCCGAAAATTTAATTTCTAATAATTTTCTCATAATATTTTTTTATTTTTTCAAAAAATGATTTTAAAATATCAAAATCAAATGTTTGAAAAACCAAATTTAATATCATTCATAAGATCAATTTTATAAATAGAAAATAAATAATTCATAGGACCTTTTAAAAGAAAAAGAGAAAAAATCAAAAGATTAATGTGTAATAGTTTTTATAAGGTTAATATCAGTATCCCTTATGATAAATGTATTTTTAAAAATAAAAATAAAATATTAATAAACATCTGTTTTTTCTATTGATATTATAATAATTGGGATTTTATATTATGCTTTTAAATTCTATTGTTTTAATAAGAATTATTCTAGATTATAATGAAGATGAGAAAAAAAAAATTTTTATTTTATTCCAAAATAAAAAAAGAAAATATATAATTAAAAATAAATATAATTTTTAATTAATTTAAAATAAAACTTAAATGCTAGCAGCAAAAATTACAAAAGCAAGAGAACTTGGAATAAAAATAGTTCATAAACCCGAATTAAAAGATTTATCAGAAATTGCATTAAAAACAGTTGCTAAAAATTATTTATTATATAAACAATTAGATGGATTAGATTTTAAATATAAAATAAAAGTATATGAAATAATGTCTGTTGATTATGATATAGAAGATATTTTTCCTGTTATAGATTATGAACCTTATTGGGAAAGAGTTTGTAAAAAACATTTTAAAAGTGAAAATTGTTCACCTAATGGAAATTCTTGGAAACAATGTTATGCTGAAAATTATGTGAAAAATTTAATTACAAACTATAGAGTTTCTGAAGGAGAAAAAATCTTAGAAGAATTAAAGAAAGTTTGTAATTTAGTAAAATATCATATATTTAATTTAGATATTCCTACTTTTTCATGTAGTTTTGATATCAGTTTTATTCCTCAATATTTTTTAAATTTAACTTCTTTAAATTTAAAATATTCTCCTATTTTAAGAGATAAAAATGATAAAAATGAAGAAATATTTACTAAAAAATTAGAACCAATTGGAGATGAATATTCTCAATTTGGAATAAGAATTCCAGATTTGAAAAAATTTTGTGTATTAATTACAGATTTATCATATTTTTTATCTTTAACTTTATGTGGTAATTTAGTAGATGATGAAATGATAAAATGGTTAGTTCCAGGATTAATCACAAATCAAACTTTAAGAGAGTTAGATTTATCAAGTAATAGAATTACAGAAAAAGGAATGATAAAAATAGCTTCTTATTTAGTAAGAACAAGAAGTTTAATTAGTATAGATTTAAGTAATAATTTAATTGGAGGAGAATCTTCATTTGCAATTGGTTTAGTTCTTAAAGAAAATACAAAATTAAGAATATTAAAATTAGCAATGAATAGATTTGATGATTTAAATGGTTCAAGAATTGTTAAAATGTTAGCTAAAAATAATTATTTGGAAGAATTAGATTTATCTACTAATTTATTAGGTGCTGAAACTGTGAAGAATTTAAATTTAGCTTTGAAATTTAATAGTGTTATCAAAAGTATTGATTTAAGTCATAATGAACTTTCTATGGATGAAGAAACACTTAAAATTGCTGAAACCCATCCTTCTTTAGGTACTTTAGATTTACGTCATACAAATTCTAATGAAGAATTATTGAAGAAACTTGATGATGTTTTAATTAAAAAAGCAATTAAACTCCAATTAACTTCAAAGAATCATTTAAATTAAATAAATATTTATTTCTTATTTTAACAAATATTATAAAAACATTTACATCCAAAAAAAAATAATAATAAAAATATATTAAAAAAAAATAAATAAAAAAATAAATTAAAACAAAAATAAAAAATACCATTTAAAATAAATGAAAAACCTAACAATATTCTCCATAATAATCTTTATAATTTTAATATTTCAAACATCATGTCTTCTTTTCAAAGTAACAGGAGAAAAAAAGGAATATTGTTTTGGTAAAATAATAAACGAAGATGACATAATATCATTAACATATGTAGTATCATCAGAGAGTGAAGAGAATATAAAAGTATCATTAATAAGATTATTTAACAATGAAGTAATATTTGAAGATAATTCAACAGAATCAGGAGCATATAGAAGTGAACAAGGAGAAGATGGAGGTAAATTTGAATTATGTTTTATTCCAAAAACAGATAATAAATTTTATATATCTTTTGATTTTTATACTTTAAGTGAAGGAGGAGTTATTTCTGATTTAGCTCAAGATAAAGATGTTCAAGAAATGGGAGAAGAATTAAAAGCTGTTACTACTGCTTTTACTGAAATTGAATCTAATGCTAGACATATTAATGATAGAAGATTTAGACATACTAAAATTTTAAATCGAATTATTGCAAGTGTTCAAAATTTAACTTATGTTAAAATAGGGGTTGTTATTATACTTAGTTTATTACAATCTTTTATTATTCAAAGATTTTTCAGACCTGAAAAAAGAGTTACTAAAATCAAAGGTGCTTTTTCTAATGAACTTTAAATATTTATTTTTATTTTTATTTTAGATATTTATATTAATAGATTTTTTTTTTAATTGTTTTTATATTCTATTTAATTGAATGTTGATAAATTTAAATGAAATAATAAAGTGATTTTTAATTTATATAAAAGGATAGAATTAAAAATTATAATTTTTTTTCAAATTAATTAATTACTTTTCATCAATAATATCATCATTATCTTCATTTAAATTAATAGGATGAACACCATCATCAATAATAATTTTATTTTCATCATCAGAATCAATTTTAATTTCATTATTATAATTCCTCTTACTATTATTCCCATAAACACTTCTAACCGCAAATATATTTCTACTTAAACCATTACCAATATTATGTCCTCTTCTATTTCTAGAACTTCCAGGACTTTGAGAAACAGAAGTTTCATCAGAATAATTTCCTTTTTTTCTTCCAATATTTCCTTTTCCATCTTTAACATTACTTTTTTCTTTTTTCTCTTTTTTTCCTCTTCTTCTTTTCCCTTTAACAAAATTAATATTTTCACTATTATTATTAGCATTAAAATCACCATTAACTACTAGATCATTTCCATTATTATTATTATTATTAATATTAATATTATTATTATTATTTAATTCTAAAAGTAAATTTCTTTTATCAGCTTCCATTTTCTTCATATCTTCTTCACTATAAAGTAATTCGACAATATCATTTTGTTTGAAAATATCAGCTTTAAAAGCACCTCCAGAATAAACAGTAGTTTGTACATTTTGTTTTTGTTTAGCTCTTTTTAGAATTCTTTCTTCTACAGTTCCTTTGGTAACTAATCGATAAACATAAACAGTTTTAGTTTGTCCAATTCTATGGGCTCTATCAGTAGCTTGAGCATCCATAGTAGGATTCCAATCATTATCATAAAATATAACAGTATCAGCTCCTGTTAAATTTACTCCTAAACCTCCTGCTCGAGTACTTAATAAAAATGCAAATATTTTATCATTTGTTTGAAATTCATTTATCATATCTCTACGATCTGCTATTTGAGTTGAACCATCCATTCTAAAATATGAATATTTCCTTTTTGACATATATTCTTCTAATATATCTATCATATGTGTCATTTGACAAAATATTAATACACGGTGATTCTCTTTATATAATTGTTTCAATAAATCATCTAAAGCCTTTAATTTCGCACAGTCACTTATTAATCTTTCAAACGACGGAAGCTCTATTTGAGTAAAACCTATTTTGGAAAATAAATTTGATAAGAGTCCATTTGGAAATTTATCACTTTGAGATAAGGCAATTTTATTATATAAAGAATTTAATTTTTTGTTTATTGATATATTATATTGATTATAGTTTTGTCCATATAATATTTTGTTTATTTGTAAATTATGATTGAAATTATTTTGATATATTTCTGTTTGACGATTTGAAGAAAGAAGTCTTGGAGTGAATGATATTGCTTTTGGAATATAACATCTATGAATTAATAAATAATTGTTTAAAGAGTTTTTTTGTTCTAATATTGATGAAAATGATAAATGAGGAAGATTTGAAATAGATATTTGAGAAAGATTATTTTTGAAAAATAAATTTGAAGTTATAAAAAGTGATATTTTTTGTTTTGGAAATGAGTTTTCTTTATAATATTTGTTTTTAATATATAATTGAGAGAAATAATGAATTAATGTTATGTGGTTTATTAATAAATCTGTGTTTAATATTTGTTTGAATTGAAATGTTGGAAAATTTAATAAAGGTATAAAATTGAATAAATCTTTATATGTTGATTTATTATTTTCATAATAACATTCATCAAAATTATCCCTATTATAAATATATAATTTATTAGGAATATAATTTCTTCTATTATATAATCCAAAACATAAATCAAAAATCATTTTAGGTAAAATAAAATTAATAACTGAATAATTATTAATTCTTAAATAAACATCCCCATTTAAAAAATTAAAAACACTTTTTCCAATATTTTCATTAACTAAATCTTTAAAAGTAAAAGGAACTTTCCCAAAATTTCTTTCAAATAATTCAGGATGATTACAAACTTTTCTAAATTGCATAACTAAATTCATTAAATTAGTGACTTTAAATTTAGAATCAGTAGTTAAAAATAAATCACTAATATTACTTAATTTTTCCTTAATAGAATTATATAATTTTTTTTGTTTTTCAGTCATTACACATTTAATTTCGATTTCTTTTTTTGGTCCTATTTCATGTTCTACATCTTTTTTAACTCTTCTAAGCATAAAAGGTTTTAAAATTTTATGTAATCTTTTTAATTGTTCTTGATTTAATTCTCCTTTATCTTGTGAATGAGCTTCAATATCTTTAGAAAACCATTCTTGAAATTGTTCATGAGAATCAAATAAATTAGGCATAATAAAATGTAATAAAGCCCATAATTCACTCATTGAATTTTGAATAGGAGTTCCAGTTAATAATAATCTATTTCTACAATTAAATGATAATAAAGTATTCCATCTTTGACTAGCAATATTTTTTATTGCTTGAGCTTCATCCAATATCATATAATTCCAATTTACTTTATGAAAAACTTTTTCATCACAAACTACTAATTGATATGATGTTATACAAACATGAAATGATGATGATTTAATATATAATTGTGATGAATTGAAAAATTTTCTTAATGTTTTTCTTTCTCTTAAAGCACCCCAATATGGAAGAACTTTTAAAGAAGGACAAAATCTATTTAATTCTTGTTGCCAATTATATAATGTTGCATTTGGTGCTATTACTAAGAATGGACCCCAATTATTTTTATCTTCACTTAAATGTGCTAAAAATGATATTACTTGAATTGTTTTTCCTAAACCCATTTCATCTGCTAATATGCCATTTATTCCCTGTTCAAATAAATTATCTAACCAACGAAGACCTTTTAATTGATATTCTTTTAATTCTCCTCTAAATGATTTTGGAACTTCTATTAATTGAGATGATGAATTATTTATTATTGGCTTATCTAAACGATCTATTTGATTTTCTTCATTTTGATCATTTAATATTTGATTTGATTTAATTTCTGAAGATAAATTTATTTTTGATTCTATATTTTGTTGTTTGTTTTGGAGATTATTACTATTATTAATATTATTAATTTGGGAAGTTTTTTGATTTTTATTTTGATTAATTGTAAATAAATTATTTTGGATTTTCACTTCTTCTCCTCCTAATGTTTTTCTTATTTTATTTAAATTTTGATCAAATTCTACTGCTTTTTGTCTTTGTTTTAATATTAAATTATTTACATCTTCTCTTGCCTTTTTTTCATCTATATCTACTTTTATTGATTGGAATAATATTTTATTTGTTTTTGTATTTACTAAAACACTTTTACCTGAAATAATTTCTTCTTTATAATTTGGATTATTTGATAAAGACTTATTTAAATTATTATTATTTGCATTATTTAAATTGTTATTGTCTTCTTTTTCTTTTTCTTTATCATCTTGTGGCATAAAAGCTCCTAAATGTTTATACATCATTAATGAATAAATATCACTTTGTTTTAGTAAATATTCCATTCTTTTTTTTCTTATAATTTCTTCTTGTAATTCATCTTCTTTTTTCTTTTTATCAATTTCAATTTTATCTTTTTTCTTTTGAATATCAACAATTTCTTTTTCTCTTTTTCTCCAATAAACTAACATTTCTTTTTGTAATTTTTTAGCTCTAATATTATATTCTTTTGAAGCTCTTTGAACTCTATTTACTTTTTTTCTTATTTCTTTTTGAATTAAATTAACTATTCTTTTGGTTAAAGCTTCTGTTTCATTTTTTGATTTTTGATAAATTTTTGGAAATTTTGGTATTTCATGTTTTGATAAATCATCCCAATAATCTTTTAATCTTTTATTATCCATTTTTTCTTTTTCTGCTTTGGAAATATTTTGATATTTTTTCCTTCTTTGTTCAATAAATTTTAATGCTTCTTTATTTTGTTTTTCAATATTTGAATATGTATTTACTTTTCTTTTAAAATTATTTTTTTCAAAATTTCTTCCTATTAATTCATTTCCTCTGTTTGAATAAATTTGATTTTCTGAAATTTTTCCAAATTTTGGTAAATGTTTAAAATCAATTTTATATTTATTTATTTGATAAATTTCATCACATGATATACCTATTTTCTTCATTTGATTATTTGATGTTTTACTTTTATTAGAACTATTCTTATAATTTCCAAAAATAAAATTTTCTAAAACTTTATTCAGATATGGATAATATTCTTTGTTATATATATTTTTAACATTTTTACAAGGATTATAGTAAAAATTTGAAAGAAAAGAAGAATAACTTGGAATATGAGTTAAAGATGAATTTCTCTTTGTTTTTAAGAAATTTAAATCACTTGATAATTGTTTTATTGTAGTATTTAGTTGAGATAAAGAAATATTAGGTTGAGGATTGTTGGGTATTTGATGAATCTTTTGATCGTTTTTTTCTTGATGATTTCTTTTCGAAGTCTCTTTGTCTGTAATTTCTGGATTTAAAGTTTCCATATATATTTAATAATTTTTCATTTTTTTATATTAAAAAATAATTATTTTTCATTTATTTAGACAATACTTATTTTAAACAAAAAGATTACATAATTAAAAATATCTTTTATCTAGTATAAATATTTTCATTATATATATAAATATAATTTTTTAAAATTCAAAAGAAAAGCATTCAAATTTCAATAAACAATTACATAAATATTTAAAAGATAAGGTTAAAACCAAAAAAAAATATTTAATAAAAATCTTTAAACTAAATGCCAATGAATTATAGAAATAAATATCATAAAAATGAATAAAAAAAAAAAAATAATTCAAGAATAAAATGTCAGATAATACGAATAAGCCTAAAACATCAAATATAACATTAAATAATTCATTAAATGAAATAAAAGAACAAAGCAATTTAAATCCAAGCCAAAAACTATCAAATAATATATCAGTTCATTCAAGAAGAGCATCAATGGAGCCAGATGCTTTTTTAACAAGTAAATTATATGCTCCTCGAAAAAGTATTCATCCCTTTTTAAATTTCAATGGATTAAATTTTCATAAAGAAGAAGATTTAAATTTACAAAAACAATTACAAAAAAGTAATGAAAAGAAAAAAGAAATGAAAATGAGTAATAAAATGAAACAAAGAAGAATTTTAGATAAATTATATGGAGTAACTCCTTCTTATATTGAAAAATATCAAAATACTCAAAAACAAAAACAATTAGATTTAGATGCTTATCAAAATAATTTATTAAATTTTTTTTCTACTGAAACAAATATTGATAAAAGAGATTTTATGGATTTGTTACAAAATTTCGATGAAATTAAAGAAAATTCTGCAAGTGTAAATCCACTTCCTAAAATTAATGTTGATAATATTATTGATCATGTTAAAAATCAAAAAAAAGGAAAAAATGATAAAATGTTAACTTTAAAAGAGTATTTGAATAAAAATAAAAATAGGAAAAAAGATGAATTTGAAAAAGAACAAGAATTAATTGAAAAATCAAAGAAATTCAAAGTTATTCCTAAAAAGAAAAGAAATAGGAATTTAGACTTACTTCCTCCTTATTTAAGAGAGGTTTTAAATAAACAATTAAAATTTCATCAATAAAAATACTTGTTTTTTTTATTTTTATTTGTGTTTTCTCAATATAAATTTTAAAATATAGATTTTAAAGAATTTATTATTAAAGATTAATTAAGAAAAGAGTAAAAAAATAAATAATAAAATTATTTCATTTAAATTAGTATCAATTATTATTATGTAAATATTGTTTGATTTAAACTTGAAAATTTCTTTTGATAATTTATAAAATATATAATAAAATAATATTTAATTTTTTCTATGGATTATTATTTATTAATCTTTCAACTGCTGCATCAAGATTTCCTTCTGTTTTATATAGAGCTTTTAAATTATCTTCTTCATTATTAAATCCCATTTCTTTTAATTTTTGATTTGATTCAGCATATTTTGTTTTTAATTCTTCTAAAGGAGGTTCTTTCTCATTTACATTCTGATTCATATTATAATTCATTCCCATTCCAAAAGGATTCATAAAAGGATTCATCATAAAAGGAGTAAATCCAAATCCATTATTATTAGGAAATAAATTTGAATTAATATTATTATTATTATTAGTATTAGAAGTAGTTGAAGAATTATCATTTGAATTATTATTATTCCTATTATTCATATTTTGAAACATTTGTTGCATTCTTGCCATTATAAAAGGATTATTCATCATAAAAGGATTATTCATATTATTCTGATTGTTATTATTATTCATATTATTATTATTATTATTATTATTTGTTGATGTACTATTATTTAAAGAATTAATTAAATTATCTCTATTCTGCATCATATCCTGCATAGCTTTGATATTTTCAGGTTTTAACATATTTCTCAAAAATTCAGGATTAGACATAATACTTCTCATAAAAGGATTAGCATCAAGTAAAGGTTTAATTTGTGGATTATCTAACATAGCACTAATAATATTAGGATCATTAATCATATCATTTAATTGACTAGAAAATTCAGGAATAGATAAAATATGATTTAATTGTTCAAAGCTAACATTTCCTCCCATTGGTTGTCTTAATAAATCATAATTAATTTGACCTGGAATTTCATGACCACTTTGTAAAGGAACTTTAGGTAAATTATTTGTTTTTTCTTCAACTCCTTTTTTTTCAACTAATAATATTGTATCATTGTTATTTATATTTGATTCTTGTATTGTTTTTCCATTTGTTAAAATATGACCTTTTATAATTAAATTTTGTTTATTTGGTGGGATATTAAATTTTATTGATATTAATTCTCTAAGATCATCTATTGTGCATTCTGGAGATATTTGAATTGTTTCTGTTTTTTTTGAAGCATTTGCTTGCTTTATCGTTAATGATATTTCTTGAGAAGTCATTTAATATTATTATATTTAATATAAAAAAACATTTTTTCATTTGATAAAATAAACAATTATATTATGATATGAAAGTTTTATATCTTTTTTAAATAAATAAAAGATATATCCAATAGGAAAAAAAAATAAGAAAAAAATTAATTTATAAAATAAATAACTAAATAACTAAAACCCATTGAATGAAATAAAATATAAAATCCAAAAATTAATCTCCATAATAATTAAATAACCCAAAAACCTAAAACTCATAAAAAAATGAAAAAAAATAAAAAAAATAAAAAAATAAAAAAATTAATTAATTAACCCATAACTTAAAATATCAAAAAAATATCAAAAATATAAAAAAAAATGTTCCGTAATACATTTCAATCAGGATTCCTTTCAATCCTTTATGCAATAGGATCAAAGCCTTTACAAATCTGGCGTCGTAACATAAACAACGGATATGTTAAACGTATCACAGATTTTGAGATGCAATCATCAGTGATAGAAATATGTGGAGCGAATGTATCAACATGTTTCCTAACATGTCCAATAAGTCCAAAGCAAACATTAGGAATAAAAATGCCATTTTTGGTTCTTTTAATAAAATACTTGAAAAAATATTTTACATTTGAAGTGCAAGTAATAGATGATAAAAATGTAAAGCGTCGTTTCCGTGCATCAAATTACCAAAGCAACACCAGAGTAAAGCCATTCATATGTACAATACCAATGAAATTAGATGAAGGATGGAATCAAATTCACTTTAATTTAACAGATTTTACAAGAAGAGCATATGGAACAAATTATTTAGAAACTTTAAGAGTTCAAATTCATGCTAATTGTAGAATAAGAAGAATTTACTTCACTGATCAGTTACTTTCTAGTAAAAGTATTCCTGCTGAATATCGTGCTTTTAATAATGCTAATGAAGATAATATGGATGAACAATATCAAATGCAACAACAATACCAAATGCAACAACAAATGCAAGGACAAGGTGAAGATATGATGCAAGGACAAGGTGAGGATATGATGATGCAAGGACAAGGCGAAGATATGATGCAAGGACAAGGAGAAGAAATGATGATGCAACATGAAGAAAGACATGAAGAAAGACATGAAGAAGTCGTCGAAGGAGGTGTTGATAAAACGGATGATGAAGAAGAAAATGTTCTTATGGAAGGAGGAGGTGTTATGATTGATGAAGAAAATGCTGAAGAGTAAATACTTTCAGATTGATTTTGTTCTTTATGTTTAATTTACTTTTTTTTTTTAAAGTTTTTTAGGTTTAAAATGGTTTTTTGATTTAGATTTTTTAAAATTTTATTTTACTTTTTTTTATTTTATTTTGGTTTATTTTTTTATAACTCCATTATTTTTAAGAATGATATTACTTTTTTTAAATGATACTACATGTACATGAAATATTTTCTTTTTTAGATTTGTTAATTACTTGTTTGAATATATTATATCTTATTAAATGAGATTTATGACATAATTTACATTCTAGACTAATGTCGTCATCTTTTTTATTTTGCTTGATGAGTTTATTCCCTTCTAAATTAGCACAATTTTTACAAATTTTATGATTTTGATTATCTACCTGAACTGCTCTTTCTCCCTCTTCTTTTTTTATTTCAATTTCTAATAAATTGTCTCCTTTATTTTGATCATTATTTTTTTTTGATTCTTTCGCACAAATCATACAATATTGATTCCAAAATTTGGTTAATCTTTGATATGCTTCTTCTTTATATTTATTTGATTCAGCTTCAGTAAATCTTTTATTAATAACTTTATTTATATCAAGGATATCACAATTACATTTTTCTGGTTGATATGTTGATAAAAAATTTTTTTCTGAATTTTCTATTATTTTATTTATACAATCATAACAAAATTTACAACCACAATCCATTTTGAAGTGATTATTATCTTGAAATAGTATTCTACATTTTAAACAAGAATTATTTATCATTTGAGAATATATTGTTTCTGATCTTCCATATAAAAATTTAAATTCAAAAGAAGACAAAATTAAATTTCTTTTATCTTTTTCTTCAGTTAAATTTATATTTCTTGAATAATATTCTATATTTTCATATCCATCATTTATTAAATTTGTTAATCTATTTGAAATTACTTTATTAGTATTTATTTTTAAACAACTTTGACATATCGGAAAATTAGGACATATTTTATCTAAAAAAATTTTATTTGCTTTTTTTCCACAATCTTCACATTGTTTATTTACAGATAACTCTATTTTAATTACATCTTCATAAATATCTTTTTGGTCGTTTGCCATATTTGGAGTTCCTTCAAATTCATTTGTGTTAAAAATATCTTCATCACTTATATTATAATATAATTGTAAATTATCATGAAAATAATTTTTTCTATAAAAGATTGAATAACTTCTTTTCAAATAAAGTAAATCAACAATAATTTCATTTTCAAAAACTATGTTTTCATGAATTAATTGTTTTTTTCCAGAAGATTCATTGACAAATAATTTTAAATTTGCTTTTAAAGCCAAAGGTGTAATTAAATAAATAAATAAATCTGGTTCAGATTGCATTATTAAAACTTTTTCAGAAATATAATTAGAACATTTAAATAAATTATTTTCAAAAAATATTTTTGAAATAATTTTATTAGAAAGTAATTCATTAAAATTAAATAATTTCTCATTTTCTTTTATAAAGTTTGCTAATTTCATTTTCATATATTTTACCATTGAATTACAAAAATTATCATTTGAACAAAAACTTTTATTTAAACAGTCTATTGAATCCTTAATTTTATTCTCTTCAATATATTTAATAATAATATCTAAAATTATAGAAGTTTCTTCTTTATTAATTTCAACATTACGATAAGTAAAATCATTTTTATCAATTTGACTAAATATTTCATAAATTAAAGATTTTAATTTTAAAGTTTTTTTATACACAATATATTTTTCTAATAAACTAAACATAAAACATTTATAAAATGAATCACCATCATTTTTCCCTTTTCGAAGACATTCAATATCATTCCAAAATTTTTCCATAATATATAATTTAAAACAAGGAGTAATATTATATAAATAATTTTGAAAATATTTATCTAAAGAATAATGTTTATCTAAATCATCTAATATTTCTTTTTCTATTGTTGGATTTGAATTTATTATCTCATTTATTATAGTTTTAACTTGAATTGATAAAGTATCTTCTTCATATTCTTCTGATTTGTTGAATTGTTCAATATTCTCAAATTTAGAAAAAGGAAGTAATGAGTAGAATATATCATTCATAAAATTATTTTTTCTTTCTCCTAAATTTTCATATTTATAATCTTGATCTAATAAATGATTATGTCTTAGATCATATGATAATAACTTTGTTATTTCAATTGAATCGTGTGGGTTAGAATCAATTTCATAATTAATGCTTACATTTGAATCATTTTTTTCGTCACTTTTAACATCATCATTATTATTATCATCATTTACTTCAAAAAGACAATATTGTTCATCACTTTCAATAGGAAAAACTTTTTGATTAAAAGTTTTCGGGAATTTATCTGGATCCACAGTTCCTCCTCCATTTGTATTAGTATAAACTTTCCCACCAACATTGCTTCCTTGAATTGAATCTAAATTCCTTGGTGTATAATGGGTTGATCTATTTTCAGTATAATATTTTTTAAAAGTTTCAGGATCATCATTTGCTCCTTCTGAATTTCTTAATTTTTCATCATGATTCTTTTGATTATTATTGCCTTCATTCTCTTCTACATTAATATTATAATAATTATCTTTGATATTTTTATTTTTATTTATATTTTCAAAAGCATTTTTAAAATTATTAATTCCTATTGAGTTTTGATTAAAAGGATCAATTTGAGTTTTTTCATTTTTTGTACCCACTTGAATTTTATTTATTATTGGATCTATAAATGGATTACAATTAACAGGAGTTTCATCAGCAATATTTTTTTTATTTTCTTGATTATTATAAATGTTACTAATTAAAAGATTATAACTTGAACCTCGAAATGATTTATCTTCATCTTTAACGTTAACTTCTTCATTATTTTTTTGATTTGAATAGATATCCTCTTCTTTTTTTGACATTTTATTTTACAATTTATGTTTCAAAAAAAAATTTTTTTAAAAAAATAGTTCCCTTTAATAAATTAAATTATTATATAAATAAGAAATTTTAACAATAAAAGATAAACAAATTAAACTTCAAAAATTTATAATCCATAAAAAACAAAATAAAAATATTATAGTAATAAGTTAATAGTTAAATTTTTAATTTAATGAAAAAAATGTAATTAAACAATTAATAATTAAAAATTTTAAAGAAAAATTATTTAAGAAATAATTATTTTCACAAAATTCATACAAAAAAATCAATAATAATTGTAAGAATATAGTTATAAAAAAGTTAATTAAGAATCTCAGGTTACAATTATTTTTGATTCATTGTGATTAATTTTTTGAGAATTAACCGATAATATTTAATAATTAATAAAATATTTGTACTTTTGGTAATTAATGAATTCTTAATTTCGAAATAAACAAATATAATAATTAAATACTCTAAATTCTTTTTTTATTTAAAGTAACAGATATAATTGAACCATTATTTATTTCAATAAAAAAGAATAAATAATCAATATAGATTCTATAATTATTTATATTGATTCATAATTAAATATCCTTTAATCTTAGTAAATTTATATTGTTTTTTAATTTTTTTTTAAAAATGGAAATAAATTTTCATTTAATTATCCTTATTTTATCTATATATAAAGTATATTTAAATGAAATAAATGAAGAACATTCAATTTTTGATAAATTTTACATAAATAATACATATTCAAAATATAAGAACCAACAAAAAAAAAATAAATGTTCTTTTGAAGAAGGACCATATTGTTTTCAAATAGATAATTATTATTATTATAGTGGAAACAACAAATCAGATTTTCATCCAATAAATAATTTAGGAATATATTATAATTATTTAAATTTACCAGAAAATTTTAAATACAATGAAAATTATTCGATGGAAAATATCTCAAATAATTATAAGAAAATATCTCAAGATTATATTAATAAAAGTAATAATAATTCAGAAAAAAATGATTATCCAGAAATGAAATTAAAAATGTATTTAACTTTTCAATCTTTTGATTCAGAAACAAAATATAATGATATTTATATGCCAGAACTAAAAATTTTTTCTTTCCAAGTTTCTCATATTATATTAAAAACTCAAGGTAAATTAAGATTAAGATTTAATCGAGAAAATTATATTAAACAACAAAATGATTATCCAACTAATACTTATGGAATAATAGAATCTAAAGAATTATTTTTTATTTTTAATACAATAGTTGAATGTGAATATTTTTATATTAGAAATCATAAAAAAATAAATAATAATTTATTTACTGAAATCCAAGCCTTTAAAGAAGATAATTTAGTTTATTCCACTAAAATTCATTTAGTTAATTCTAAAATTTGGACTAAAATTTCTTTACCTGGAATTTTTTTTGATACTTTGAAAATTCCAGGAGGAAATGAAATAGATAATTTAATGTTTACTTGCTTTACTAAAAATCAATATAATGTTGAAATTCATTTTTATAATTTAAATGAAAAGAAAAAAATTGATTTAATTAAAGAAGAAGATTTATAATTATATTTCAATTTGTATTTTTTTTTGGCTTTTCATATATTAATTAAGATATTTTTAATTGTATTTATTTTTTTACAAATTAAATTACTTATATTATTTTTAGAAATTATTATTTATAATATATTGAATCAAATATGAAAAAAATTAATTAAAGCTTTTAGAAAAGGTAAAATGTTCTATTTTTAAACTTAATTTCTTTCAAATAAATAATATTTCAAAAAAATATATTATCATAATTCTAAAAAAAAAACTAAAATAAAAATGAAAAATGAAATTATATGCCAATTTAATATTAAAAATAAAGATAATATTCAAATTTTAAATTGTTATGAAGAAGTTAAAAGAAATAAATTGGATTGGTTAATTTTAAATGGAATCGAAGGAATTGAAAATGAAAAAGAAATAAAAGAAAATATTGAAATATATTTAAATGATGAAAAAATAGATTTTTGTTATAAAACAAAATTTGAAAAAGAAGGAGAAAATATAATTAAAATTATATTTAATAATCCTTTAAAAAGTTTAAATTTTCTTTTTTATGATTGTACTTCTTTATCAACTATAAATTTATCTAATTTTCATAATAATCAAATAACAGATTTGAGTTATATGTTTTATAAATGTTCTTCTTTAATTTCTTTAAATTTATTTAATTTTAATATTAATAATGTAACTAAAATGAATGGTTTATTTTATAAATGTAGTTCTTTAACCTCTTTAAATTTATCTAATTTTATTTCAAATAATGTTATTAATGTAAGTTATATGTTTTATGAATGTTCTTCATTGTCTTCTTTAAATTTATCTAATTTTATTACTAACAATGTTACTGATATGAGTTATATGTTTTATTTTTGTTCTTCATTGTCTTCTTTAAATTTATCTAATTTTAACACAAATAATGTTACTGATATGAGTTTTATGTTTTTATTTTGTTCTTCTTTATCTTCTTTAAATTTATATAATTTTAACACAAATAATGTTACTAATATGCATGGTATGTTCTCTGGTTGTTCTTCTTTAACTTCATTAGATTTATCTAATTTTAATACTTCTAATGTTAAAGATTTGAGTTATATGTTTTATAATTGTTCTTCTTTAACTTCTTTAAATTTATCCAATTTTAATACTAATAATGTTGTGAATATAATGTTAATATTTTGGGGTTTAAAAAAATGTTGTAAAATTATTACAAATGATAATAAGTTATTAGATGAAATAAAATATCTTTAAAGTTAAAAATATAATTGAATAATTGAAATTTAAATAAATAAATTTAGAAATTATGTTTTTACACTTTTAAAATCAATTTTACAAAGTTTTCAATAATAACTTTTCATATATGAACAAAATATTATATAGTTTAATAAATATTACAATTATTGTTATTGATAAAAAATATTTAAATTCAAAAATATTTAATTCATTTTTACCTTCATAGAAATTAACAGTTTTTTGAAAAAAAAATTAAACAAAAATGATAAATTTTAAAGAAATAGAAAAAGTAAAAAATGCTCTTATAAATCTATATCTCACAATAAAATTAAGAAAAAACATAAAGGTAAAATTTTTAATATATAATTTTTAATTAAATAAAAAGTATGAAGATTATAATTTTGAAAAAGAGAAAAATATTTTAAAAAAACAGAATTTACTAACTTTAATAGAGTATATAACATCATCAATTGATATAATAATTAATTTAAAATTAAAAGATCAAATTGATAAAATGTATAACGAAGAAAAAAATGAAAATTTTTCTGAAGATTATGAAAGTTTATTAAGAAAAGAAGAAAGCAATATAAGAAAACATATTGCAATAGAAAATCAATTAAAAATTCATTGTAAAAGTTTAAATGATAAATTAGAAGAATATGAAAAAGATAATTTAATTTTAATTGAAAAATATGTAAGAAAAAATTTTTTATCCTTTTTTAGGAAAATATTAAAAAAAAAGAAGAAGAAAAATATATAAAAGAAATTAATCATTTAAATATTATTATAAAAAAATTTGAAACTCAAGTTTTTAAACTAACTCAAAGTGAAAATAAATTAAAAAATGAATTAGAAAAAAAAGAAAAAAAAATAAGAAATTTAGAATATCAATTAAAAACTTATCAACCGAATAATTTTTTTTCAGTAAACTATTATTCAAGAAATAATATAAATAATATTCAATATAATAAAATAAATAACAATATAAAAATAAATGAGCATAAAATATCAAATTCCTTAAACGATAAAAAACTGGATAAATATCATAGTGATAATTCAAGTTTAAGTATTTCAAAATCAATTTCAAAAAAAGATAAAAAAAATAAAAGTTTAAATCCTCTTTCTGAAAGAAATATCATTCAAGATAAAAAAAAAGAATATAAAAAAGGAATAGATAAAAAAATAAATGAAATAACGAAGAATAAAAATTTCAAATCAAATTTAAATAAAACTATTCATTATAAAAGTTTATCTAATTTTATTCCTAAAGAAAAAAATATCGAAAATGATATGTCTTTAAGATATAAAAATATAGAAGATTTTAGTCAAAATATAAATGATGTTAGTATTAGAATTATTAAGGGAGATATAAATAAATATAAAACTCCAAATAAAAGTGTTAATTCGAATAAATCTTTGATATCAAAAAAAAAGATATATTTCAAAAAAAATTCTTCTAAAAAATTATCTAGTAGATTAATGAAAAAAAAAAATATTCCTTTTATTGGAAATAAAATCGATTTTTATACTAATAATATCAATGGTTATACTGTAAATTACAATTCTTCTTCTTCTTCAATTCAGAATAATAATAATAATAAAGCTAGAAATATTTCTTTAAGACAATTTATTTTTAGTAAATTAAGTACAAAATAATATTCTAATAGAAAAATTTCTGTACATTTTTCTAAATAATTTTTTTTATATATATTTAAAGAAATAATTATAGTATCACCTGATTTTTTTTTAAAAATCTATTTTGATAAAAATAAAATGAATGAAAAAGGATTTCAAATTTAATTTTATTTTTTCATTTTTTTTCCATGAAATTCTAATAAAATAGTAATCATTTAAGAATCCCAATATTTAAAACAGTATAAAATAAAAATAAATAAGATAGTTTCACTTTAAAATAATTTATATCTTTTTGAAATATGTTAAAATTCAAATTTATGATTTCAATATTAAAATTTAAATGAATAAAAAAATTTAAAATCTATTCATCAATTACTTCTTCAAGAAAATCAGTAATGACTACTTTACATAATGGACATTTTTTCTCATTTTTGAAAATATGTTTTCCACATTCCAAGCAGACACATCTATGACCACAAGGAGCAAACACCGAAATTTTTTCTTTTTCTAAACAGACAACACATTTATAATTATTTTCTTTAGTATTCATAGGAAAACTTTTATCTATTGAAGTAAAAGTTGATTTTGGAATTTGAGAAGGATTAATATAATATACTTTACTTTGAATAAAATTATCAATAATACTCTGATCAAAAGGATCAATTTCAGGATCAATAAATTTGAATGTTTCTCCATTTTTATAATCCACTTTTTTTAAATTTATGTTTGAATTATAATTTTGTGTTTCCAAACTATTTTTTTCTTTACAATTTATACAATTTACTTCATCTAATTCCATAGAATTTTCATTTTGAATAATATAATTATCTTTCTCACATTTCTGACATTTGAAATAAATAAAATTTGTTTTACAACTTGGATAAGGACAATGAATATTGTTAAATATTAATCTTGTCTTTACAAAATCTCCTTTACAAAAATTACATATATAATAAAAAAATTCTTTTTTGCAATTCTCATAAGGACATTTACATAAAGAATGAGTAAGTAAATTATTTGGATTTTCTAAAATAAAAAATTTATAACATGAAGGACATTGAATACAAGGCATTTTATTTTTGCATTTTTCACAAATATTATTTTTTTTTTCTTTTAAAATTGTTTTTGTACTTTTGCAAACAGAACAAAATAATACCACAAAACTTTTTCCACATTTAGAATAAATACAATTATATTCTCTTCCTAAAAAAATAATTCCTTTAACTAAAATATTTACTTTATTACAATTAGGACAAAAAATTCTAGCTGAATTTTGATTACAATTTCCACATTTAATAACTTGGCCTTCGATATAATAATTATTTAAATTGTTTTTCCAAAAATTAACAAATTTACAACGAAAACAATTAACAAATTGATATTTCTTATCACAAAAATTACATAAAATTTCTTTTCCTTCATAATTACTTCCATCTCCATAAGTAGTATTCAAACAATAAGGACAAAAAAATATATTAAATATATTTTGACAATCATAAGCTTTACATTTTATTTTTGTCCCTATTTCTAAATTTCCTTCTATAAATATATTGTTTTTAAAACATTTTGAACATTTCATTTTATTAAAACTTTTACCACATTCCTTATAAGGACATTTTATTATTTGAGATAAAATATAAAAATTATTCTTTGAATTATCCCAAATTACATTCCTTGAACAATGATAACAAACAATTTTTTGAAAAGAAAAAATATTTTTGTTATTATAAAAATCAATATTCTTATTCTCATTATTATTAATATTAAAATTTTCTAATTCATCTTTATGAGTACAAAAAATTTTTTTTCCTTCGAAATAATCTTCTTTAACATTAATAAATAGTTCACAATCTATTTTTGGGCATTTCACTTTTTGAAATTGACATTTACAAGAAGGACATTGGACTTTTTCACCTTGACAATATTTAGTTCTTAAAAACAATCTTCTTTTACAATTACTACATATTATTGTTGTAATATTAAATCTACATATATTATATGGACATGTTATATTTAGTCCGTCTATTGATACTTTCTTTTTAAAATATATATTATTTGAACATTGGAAACATTTTATGAAATAAAAAGATTGTTTACATTTTTCACATATTGTTGTTATATTCTCTTTTGTATCAATTTTTATATTTGAATTTATATCACATATAGGACATGGATATTCTTCGTAATTATTGTTTTTATTTTCCATTTTTTTATTATTTTAACAGTGGAATTTTTTATTTGATAATGAACAATCAATAAAAATTTTGAGAGAAGTTAAAAAATAATAAAAAATTTTTGATAAATTTAAATGATTTTTCTGAATTTAAACTTAAATAAAAATTTTGAATTCTTTTTATTATCTTTTTTTCTGTTTTTTCATTTTTAATTTTTTTATAATGGGAAATGTGATTTATATGTTTTTTAAACATTAATTATTTTTTTCAAATAAAAATTGATTTAGAGAATTATAATGGGAATTTAAAAGTTTTCTCATTTAAATCATTATTATAATTCATTTATATTTTATCTGATATTTTTCATAATAATTTTTGAACTTTTTAATTTTGTTATTTCCTTCATTAGTAATAAAAGAATTTTAAATAATTTCATCAATAACAAATCTGTTTGTTCATTAATTTATATATATTAGAAAAGATTCATTTAATTTTAATTTTATAACTGGAAAAGTATTCAAAGAGTTTGAGTTAAATAAAAGTTTTATATTATTAAATATTCTTTGATATTCTTTTCTATATAATTTATTTAAAAATTTTTAATTATAAAAATCAATTAAAATTCATCAATTTCATTAAAAAAAAGGAAATTAAGTTTGAAAGTAAAGAATTTATAGGATGAAAGTTATTCAAGTTTTGAAAAGTAAATATAAAAATTTTTATGTTTAAAAGATTTTTAATGATATTATAGGAATTAGATTTATTTATTTTTTATGAAAGGTTAAGTTTTAAAAATTTTATTATTTTTTTTAATTTATTTTATTTAATATATTTTTTAGAGAATGACAATTAAATGTGATTCACTTCAAAAAATAGCTTTGTTTGTATTAGATATCTTGATTTTAATTTGTTTATTAGGATTAATAGCTTGTGATTGTATGTTTTTAAAATCAGAAAAAATATCTTTTTCTGATAAATTACTATCAATTATATTTTTTAGTTTATCATTTTTATCATTTTTCATTTTTTTTATCATAAATATTAAAAAAGATTATTTAGATAATAATGGATGTAGAACAGTATTTAGATTTATATCTTATGGATTTACATTATATGGGTTTATTATAATATTTCAAAAACAACCAATAAATGGGTATTCTGACATATTTTTTATATTAGGAATACTAGTAATGATATTTTTGTTTATAAGCTTTTTAATTGGATTTTTTATTTTAAATCCTGAAACTGACATTGAAAACATGGAAAAATCGCAAATGTCAACATTTATTCCATTAATATACAATTCTAAAGAAGAATAATATTAAAATTATTTAGGAATTAATATAAAATCAAAAAATAAAATCATTAACATTTAATTTTAAATAAAATATTTATTATCGTTTTTTAACAAATTTAATAGAAGAAAAAAAAAGAATGAAACAGAAGAATTAATATTTTAAAGTAATTTTTTTTTCTGTTTAAAGGAAAATTTAAAAATTCCAAAATTCCCTTCTTTTATATCATTTAATATTTAAAATTTATAGAAAAAATTGGGGAAGAAGAATCCTCTTGAAAACAATTGATTTTTATAACAAAGTAAAAGAATATTTTTTTATTGGATTTCATATTACTAAAAAAGTTGCATTCATAAAAGTAAAGAAATCAACATTTAATATAAAGAAGTAAGTTCATTTACTTTAAATAGAATTTATTCTAAAATTGAAACACAAAAATTGTTTTGTTCAAAAGTTCAAAGAATTTAAAATTTGATGTAAAATAAAGCAATTGATTCATACAAAAAATTAAAATATTAAATTTTAAATAAAATCAAACTGAAAATTTAAATGTTAAATAAATATAAAATTTAAATAAAAATTTTAATTATAGTAAAAGATGGAAGAAAATTCTGTAGAAAATTCAATATCATTTAGTTCTGAAAGTTCAAATGACAAAACAGAAATAAAAGATACTATTTCTGTAAGAATTAAAAAATAATAAATAGATTTATATTTGGTTAAATGATAAAACATCAAAAGAAGCTTTTAAAATTCCATTATCATCAGCAATAAATTCATATAAAAGATTAAAAGAAGAAATAATATATCAAAATAAACAATATAAAAATTATATGGAAAAAATGAAAATATATAATCATAAAGGAATAGAAATTGATGATATAGATATTTCAGATTTAAGGAATAATGATATATTATATCTTTCATTAGAAGGAGAAAATTTCTCAAATAATAATTATATAAATGAATATGAATATGTTTCTTCAATTAAAAAAGGAGGATATGGAGAAGTTTATAAAGCTAAACATACTTTAACAGAAAGAATAGTAGCAATAAAAAAAACAAATTTAAAGAATTTTTCAACTGATGAATTATATAATATTTCCAGAGAAGCTTTATACTTGAAATCTCTTCGTCATAAAAATATAATTAAAATTTATAGTAGTTATTTAACTGAAGATGCATTATATATAGTAATGAAATATGCAAAAGGAGGAGAATTAACAACTATATTAAAAAAAGATGGATTAGAAGAAAAAAAAGTAAAACAATATTTTAAACAAATTATAAAAGCAATAAGATTTGTTCATAGTAATAATGTTATTCACAGAGATTTAAAACCAACAAATATTTTATTTTTAGATGAAGAAAAAACTAAAGTAGTTATAATTGATTTTGGTATTTCTGGAATAGCAAATGGAAATAATAAGGAAGAAATAAAAGCCGGAACTGTATTTTATGTTCCACCTGAAATTGCTTTAAAAATTGATTTTAAATCTTCTCCTAAATTAGATATTTGGGCCCTTGGTATTATTTTATATCAAATGATTTTTGGAAAATGTCCTTTTGTTGGAAAAAATTTATCAAGTACTTTAGATTTAATTGTCAATCAACCTTTAATTTATCCTGATAATTTTATTATTTCTGAAAGTTTATTAAATTTATTAAATGGTTTATTACAGAAAAAAGCTTTTGAAAGAATTGATATTAATTCTGAACTTTTTGAAAAATGGTTTAATGATAAAAAGTAATATTTATTTATATATAATTATTATTTAGTAGCACAAGAATTAATTTGAAAGATTATAATTTAAATAGAAAAATTAAAATAGGAACTCCTTCTTCTTTATTTAATGAAAGTAAAAGAAGAAATAGTTTCAGAGTAAAGCCTTTTACTGAATTAAAAATATATGATACTTCCCCTGAAAAAATTAGAAAAGCAAGAAGAAGTTCTACATTAACTTCAAGTAGTAGTTCACCTAATTATTTAAAAACTACTGAAAATACTCGAATTAGAAATAAAAAAAGAAGATCCCTTTTTACTAAGGATGATTAATATATTATAGATTATAGATGATATATTATAGAATTATTATTTTTAAAATATTTATTCTGTTAAATTGATATTAAATAATATTTTTTGATAAAAAAAGAATACATAATTGATGTTTATTCTAAAAAAAAAAATATTATTAAAATGTCAAAACTTATAATTTACATGATATAATAAAAATAATAAATATCCTTATCTTCTATAACTTTTGAATATTTTTATTATATGTCGAATTTATTGATTGAATTTTTATAATTACCAAGTATAAATCAATTAATCTTTTTTTATTTGTTTTATTTTTTTATCACTTATTTTTTAATTGATTATTTTAAACCATAAAATATTCCATTAACTTTTTGATATTAACATTATTTATATCTTCTTTTTTATATTAATAATTAGATAATTTAAAATGTTTAACAGGGAAACATAATCAATTTTCATTGTAATTTTTCTTTTATTGTTTTGAAAAAAAAAATTATAAAAAAAATTCAAAAATTATTTAAAGTTTTACAATAACAATTTTTTTTATTTAATAAGTGACATCTTTTATTTTTTCATTAACATCGGAACCACCCCATTCAACAACAGTGAAACCTTTTCTTTCAAAAGGTTCAAGTTTTTGTTCTTCAATATTAATAAGATGATCTAATTTTTTAATAGAAAGGAAAACTCTTATAACAGAATCAGGTTTTGGAGTAACATTAAGTTCAAAATTATTGAAAAATTCTTGAGTTTGGAAAGAACATAAAGATAATTTATTTCTTAATAAAAGAGGTAACCAATAAGTAATAAAATCAGTGGATTCTTTATCATTTAAACCAAGAATTTTTAATTTTTCTTCAAGGAAATTTTCAGCATCTTCGCTTTTAACAATAAATCCTTTATTCATATTTTGAGAAATATAAGATTCAGCTTCCCAAAATAAATAAGGATAAGTTTTATCTAATATTGTAATATCTCCATTTGGTTTAGCATGTACATTCCATGTATTTTCTTTATTAAATTTAGGATAAACTGTTGAAAATTTACTTTCTTTTAAATTTACTTGAACAGAAATATCCATTGGATTTTCAGGATATAAATAAATTACTGGTTTTCTTACAATATGAGGAGGTCGATAAGGTTTCACCGTTATGTAGTTATGAGGAAAAGATGAACCACTAAAATCAACATTCTCACTTAATCCCCATTTAAATATTATAACTCCTTTTCCTTGAGCATTAAAAACAGCTTTAGCATTATCAGTTATTTCAGATAAAGATAATTTTACAGGGTTTTTTTCATTTATATAACTCTGTAAACCAACCCAAATTTTTGCTTTTTTTGAATTTGAAACACAATCACTTGTAACTTTTGTAATCCATTCAATATCTTTAATATCATTTTCCTTATATATTTTAGGAATTATAATATCAAAATATTGACTTAAAAATGTAATATGTTTTCCTGTTGTTTTTTTTGGATTAATTGAAGCTGAAATAAAGAAATTTTTGTTTATTGTTCTTAATTCTAAAACTACTTGTTTTACAAACTGATTAAAAAGATTTATTCCTCCTTTTTTTTGTTTATCTTCTTCTTTTTCATGATTTAAATCACCAAAGAGAAATCCAGCTATATCCTTTAATGATGCATAATATTTTGCTCTTGAAATTATTTGTTTATAATAATTTTGATTTTTATTTTGACTTTTTAATTGATTTTCTACTGATATCCAAATATGTACTCTTATATTAACTTTTTTAGCAAGACTTATAAATTTTCCAACTTTTTCTATATTGGAAACAGAATCTAAAAATAAATCTGTAATTCCTTTTGATGAAAGAGATGATAATTCTTTTGTTATTTGATCAATATCATTTTCTTTTAAATAGTATCCATATCCATAACCCACAGTTACTATAATATTAATTGTTTGTTATTTTACAAGAATCTACATTGCACAAAAGTAAAAATATTGAGAATATGAAAATTAATTTCATTTATTAAAAATTAAATTGATATCTTATTATTTTACATTTTTAATATATAGTGATAAAATTTAAAAACAAAAAAAATTCATACTTTTATATTACACCATTATATCTTAAGTAGTTTTAGAATAAAAGAATAACAAAAATTCTTAATTAAAAAACTTCTGTTTATTTAATTTTATATTTTTTCTTTGTCAAAAATTTCAAAATTATCAAAAGGATTTTTCTTTAAATATTTAGGATATTATTAGTTTTTACAAGTTATTAAGAAATGAATGATTAATATATGATTTGAATATTTAAATAAATTTAATAACTTCCTCAAAAAGGGGAAATTTTTTTATAAATTGGTTGAAAAATAATAAAAGTTAGATAAATTCATTAACAAAAATAAATGTTTTATATACTTTTTAAAGAAATTATGATAGTTAAACTCATTTGACATAATATAAACAATTATATATTCTTTTGATTAATTAATGAGTTCACAATTTTAATTGTTTTTAAAAATTAGAGCAATTGTTTTCATACGATGATAAAATTGAAAAAAATTTTTTTCATTATCCAGAATGATATCACTAAATTATTAGGAATAAATAAAATTTATAGTGAAGTTATAAAAAATACAATAGGTACATATAAAGGTTTAACTAAAATTATAAAAAATGATAAAGGAATTCAAAAATTAATTGTGAATTAAATGTGAAGGAAAATATAAAGATGGTTTAATGAACAATAAAAGAAAAAATATTGTTTTTCTACCGTAGAATTTAAAAATGAAAAACAAAGGAAAAGGAGAAACTGTTTTTATAAATGGAGATATATAAAAATTGAATTTAAAAAATATAAAAAAGATGGGAAAAGAAAATATATTTATACAGCTTTGTTTTTTAAAAACTAATTATTTTTTATAAATAATTTAATTGTTTTTTTCATTTGAATTAAAAATCACTCATTTAATTTATATATAAACAATTAATTATTTTTATAACAATTCAATTCGAAAATAATTAATTTCAAATAATTAATTATAAAAATAAATTAATTTAAAAATAATTTACTTTCATTTAAAAAATTATAAATATATATAATAAATATCATAAAAAATAATTAATTAAACTTAAATTAAATTTCTGAATTATGTGTTTCTTCTATACTTTGAATAATAGTTGGTTCATCATTTTTAGTATTAGTTTTAGTAATTACTTTTTTAACAATAGTTTTAGTAGTAGTGACAATTTTACCATTAGGTTCATTTTTTTCAACAACAGAAACATTATTATTATATTGATGTGTTCTCAAATTTTCTTTGTTAGAATTTGAAAAAGAATAATTTTTAGTTCTAATTGGAATATAAGGAGTATTATTATGAGAAGAAGAAGAATTTCTACTTGATTTTCTTATATTTTCATTTTCTCTTTGAGCTTCTTTTTGTTCATTTAATAATCTTTCATTTTCTTTTTGAAATCTTTCTAATTTTTCATTTAATTGTTGAATTAATATTGTATTATTTTCTGAATTTTTATCATGAACTACTTTTGCTTTTAAGAAATCTGCATTTTATCATTTCTTCTTTCTTCATAATCTGCTAATTTTAATTGTAAAAGTTCTAATGTTTTTTTTTAATTTTCTCTTTCTCCCCATTTAATTGAGAAATTTTTTCATCTTGTTATTTAGTTAAATTATCAAGTTGTTTTTTTAATTAATTTCATTTTCAAAAGCAATTCTTAATTTTTCATCTATTTCACTTGTTATTCCATTATTTTCATATGATTCTATTTTTTTATATATAATTTATGTTTATTCTAAAAAAATAAAAAATATTATAAAAATATCAAAACTTGTAATTTATATGATATAATAAAATATAAAAAATATCCTTATCTTATATATCTGTTAAAAATTTTTAAATAATAATTCATGAAAAGAATAATATTAATTCTTTTTAAATGAATTAATATTAATTTCACAACAAATTATAATCTAAAAATTATAAAAAAATATATTAATTTAAATGAATAAATTTCTTTTTTGAAAATTTATATAAAAAAATAAATCAATTTATTTATTCATTAGTATTATCAAATTCTTCATTATCATTCATATCATCATTTTCTTCTTCATTATTATTTATTTCATTATTATTATTATCATTTATTTCGTTATCATTATTAATTTCATTATTATCATTATCTATTTTATTTTCCTCAACATAATTAATTTCATTATTATTTTCATTTTCAATTTCATTATCTCCTTCAGTTTCTTCAGTTTGAATATTCATACTTTTCATTAATTCCATTGCATTCTTTTCATAAACTTTACAATATTTATTTGCATATCTTAATAATTTATAATAAATTAAAATAATATTATCCATTTGTTGGCAAAAGATAATTTCATCATTATCTAAAATACTATAATCATAATAACTTAAAGAATAATTTCTAATAACTCTATGAAATTCTACAACTCCCATTTCCCAACAAATCAAATGATTTAAACAAGGTGAAAAATATCTCATTCTTTCATTTGAAAATTCTTGATCTTGCATTAATTTTTCAACTTTATTAAATTTATTTAATGTAATTGTTTCAAGTTCTAAATTTTGAATTTTATGAATAAAATCTTTTGAAAATATTAATTTTTGAGCTGGTTTAAAATAAGAAATTTCTCTTAAACCGTTTAACTTAAATCTTAAATCTGGTTTTCCATCTAATAAAATTACTAAAGGTGCAATTATTTTTTCATTTGTTTTATTATATTTTCTATATAATTGTTTAATTTCTAAAATATCATCTGAAGTTATTTGACTCATTAAATTACATGCATGCTCTTTATCAGGGGGATCCATTTCATATTCCTCATAAAATTTTTCTCTTTTAGATTCTATACTAGTTATTATTTCATTTTTATCATCTTCTATTAATTTTTTTTCTTGATTTAAAAAGAATAATCTAATAAATATATGTGTTTTAACACATTCATTACATTTTTTATTCACTAAGGAAAAATTAGGTAATGAATTAATATCAAAGAAAAATAATAAACTTTTTATTATTACTTCATTTGGTATAATTTCAAATAAAGAATTATAATGATTATTATTATTAATCATATAGTTATTATATTTATTATCTAAATTATTCAGTTGAACATTACTATTTTTAATAGAAGATAAAATTGGATTTTTCTTTTCTTTAAAATTAGAATTTAATAAATTATTATTATTAATTATTGAATTTTCTTCTTTTATTGTTCCTAAATCATTTTTACTTCCATTTCCAATTGTATTTGTTTCCAAAATTTGATTATTATTATTATTTAAAGTAGCAGATATAATTTCAATCATTATTCTATCATATAATGCGGGTTTAGCTGCTAAAGGAATTAAATTTCTACTTTCAAAATATAAATTAGAAATTTTAGCATGATCTTGATTTAATGTATCAAATATTAATTCTGTATTTATACCTTGATTTTTTAAAGAGTTATTTAATTCTTCCATCATTGGAATAAAATTATATGAAGGACATTTTGACATATTTCCAAAAGTTAATTTTTGAAAATGATATTTAGCTTTTAAATTATATTTTAAATAATTTAACATATCTATATAATATTTTATCATTTCAATTTCTTCTTGTTCTAAATTATTTCCATTTTGAATTAATCCTATTGATAAAAAAATAAATGGATTATATTCTTTTAAATATTCAAATATATATAACTCCCAAATTAATAATTGATATAATCCTCTATTTATTTTTTTAATAGATTCTAATTTTTCAATAGAATAATATTTTAACATTTCTTCACTTAAAACATTAATTTGTTTTTTATTTAATTCTAATTTATTTATATTTCTCATTAATTTTAATAATGAACCATTGATTGATAAAGATTTAATTTTTTTAAGATATAAATTTTTTAATTCTCCTCTTGGAGTTAATTTTCTTTCTGTTTTTTGTTGTAATAGAATACATAAAACTTTAGTAATAGAAATAACAATCTCAGTTTCAATTTTTAGATTTTTAATATCATTTAATTGCTCTTTTGATAAAAAAGGAACATAATTAATACCTTCATCTTCAGCTCTTAAGTCGCTATTTAAAATATCATCTAACATTAAAAAATATTTTGAAAAAATATTATTTTCATAAATAATAGGAATTTTATTTTTTAATTTTTCATATGCTTGATATTTAAAAAAGAATATTTCTTTTAAAACATAATAACAAATAATATCAAGTGAATTAATATAACCTTTAGTAAACATTTTATTAACATTCATAAATCTACAACTTTGATTAATAGGTAAATAAGAGAAAATATTACTGATAATATCTTCATCTAAAAATAATCCTAAATCAATTTCATTATTTTGAATATCTCTAGTATGTTGCAAATTAAAAACATAATCACCTAAAGGAATTTTAATTAAGCCTAATTTAAATAAAAATCTTTTAAATTTATAAAATTTATTAATCATATTATCCATAATTTGTGAAAATTCATAAACTTCACCTCCTAATTGAATTTGACTTTTATCATTTCTATAAGTATAAGGATGAATTAAAATATGATATGAAACAACACTTTGACACCATTCAATTAATTTAGATAAAACCGGAGAAATTTTTTTTAAATTAGATAATTCAAATTCTGGAGTATTTAATATTATAAATGCTTCTAATATATCATTATCATTAAAATTCTCTAAATCTAATCTTGATGCTTTTAAAAAAAAATTTGAATCATTTAATATTTTCATTGCTGTTTTTTTCCATCCATCACTTTTAACTTTATAATTTGTTGATTTATTATAACCAAAAATTATACAAAAAGGAGCAAAAATATTTTCACTTAATTTTCCTAACTTTTTTATACTTCTCAATTGAGTAATTGTATTTCTTGATAAAGATTGAATTTTATTAGTTACATTATTTAAATCAAAATTTAACCAATTTTTATAACTAATAGGAATTTGACTATCAATATTTTTCATAAATTCAGAAGTTTTTTCTTTATTTAAAGTTTGAAAATCTGTTATATCTTGAATTTCAATTTTTAATCTTTTTTCATAATATTCACTTACAATTCCATAAAACATTTTATTAACTCCTCTAATTTTACTTAAATCTTTTAAGGATAAATAATTAAAAATTGGAGATGAATAATTTGTTAAAATTTGTCCACAAATTTTTAAATAACGAGGTTTTATTGATAATTCTTGATTTCCAAAAGGTGAAAGACCATATCTTGAAGATTCTGATTTATCTAATTTATTATTTGAGAATGTTTCTTGTGGATTTGAAATCATTTTTTTCAATTAAATAATTTATATTATTTCTCTTTTGAAAAAATATTAATTAATTTAATATTATTTTTTGAATAACACAATAAAATAAAAATAATTAATTAAATAAATTATGAGTTATAGGAGTATAACATAAAATTCCTTGAAAATCATTTATTTGAACACCAACATAAATATTATTCGTACATTTTTGAATAACACTTCCAACAGGTCTTCCAAAATAATAACAAGATTGCATTTTATCATAATTATAATCATAAATATGAACATAATCATAATTTTCAAAAAAAGAAACAAAATTAGTATTCGGAATAAAATGTAAATTTCCAATTGAATCAATAACTCCATAACATGTTTTAAATAAAGCACTATTTATATTCTCATCATCATTACCAATTTTTCTCAAATCCCATAATCTACATGTTATGTCTTGATTACTTGTTGCCATTAAATTAGGATTGTCAAAATTAAATTTAACTGTAAAACCATAATCAGTATGACCTTGTAGACTATGAATTAAATTTTTATCTCTTATATCATATAAAATTACTTCTTTGAAATCTCCAACTGCTCCTAAAATATTATTTTTATAATTAAATGAAAAATGATTTATTGGTTCTGAATAAATATATATTGATTCATTTATTAATTTTTCTATGTTTGTTACTCTTATTTTTCCATCATTTGATGATGATAATAAATATTTTCCATCTAAACTTATTTGAATACTATTTACTATATCTGATTTATATTCGTCTGATACAATATTTTTTTTTAATGTTTGAATAAATCCATTTAATTTATTATCTTTTTTCTTTAAACTAAATTTATATAGTTTTATAATTGAATTTGTTTTTCCAAATATTATTATTATAGAATTATCGTGTTTATATCTATAGGCATCAAATGCTACTATATAATTTAAATTACTTATATCTTCTTCATCTAAATAAAATATTCCTTGACACTTTTTTGTTATAGTATTATATAGATAGAATAATTCATAAGAATAAAACAACAATAAATTTGTTGATATAAATTTTAAATTTTTTCTTAATTGAATATGATTAAATTTAGGGCAAATTGATATATTAAAAGATTTAAATTGATAAAAAATATCTTTTGTTTGTTCACTATAAGATTTTAATCTAAATTCTTCCATTTCTTCTGACTCTGGTTCATTTTGCATTTTATCTAATTTGTTTCTTTCTATTCTTAAAGCTAGTCTTGATTTGCTTAAAGAATTATAATTTATTGTTTGAAAACAATAATTTATTTTGGAGATATTAATATTCTCTTTTATGAAATAGGAATTACAAATATACTTATTTTGTTGAATATTTTTAAAAATTAGCTCTTCATTCATATATCTTTTATTTTTTTATAGTAAAAAAATTAAAGTTGAGGTAAATTTAAAAAATTTTTTTTTATATTTATTTGTCCAAACATTTAAAAGATTAATTTAAAATAAAAATGAATGAATTTTACCCTATAAAAAAAACATATAAAGATTGGGAAATTATAATAAACACAAAAGAAGATTCAATTTCATTAAAATTAAAAAAAAGTCAAAAAGATGTATTTGAAAATAACTTTTCATTTCAAAGCTTAAAAAAATTACATTTATTTTTATCAAATAATTCTATAAAAGAAATAATTGATTCAATATGCATTTATATAAATAAAGAATTTATTAAAATTGAAGAGTTTCCAGGTTTTCCAAAAATAAATATTATTTTTGAGTCAAACGAATTATCAAAAGTAAAAACAATATTAATATTAGAAAAATCAAATTCTCAATTTAATTTAAAGCAAATTGATAATTTACAATTATTATCATTTTTTCAAACAATAAATACAAACTATGATAATATTCAATTTTTAACAAGTTTTAAATCAGGTAAAATGATATCAGTTTCGAAGGAAAGAGTAATAAAAATTTGGAATGAAAATTATGAACTTTCAATAAATTTATATGATGATTTAACTGATCCTCCCAATGTAATTTGTAATTTAATATCTATAAAAGATGAAAATATATTTGCAACATGTTATTCAGATTTTACTTTGAAATTATGGGAAAAAACAAATTCCAAATATTCAATTTTTTTGAAAATGGGAAAAATTCATAAATCTTTAATTAATGATGTAATATTTTGTTCAAATGGTAATTTAATAACTTGTTCAAATGATAGAACAATAAAAGTTTGGGAAAAAATTAATAAAACTAAATATCAATGTTTAACTGTGTTAAAACATTCAGATTTTATTAATTCAATATTGTTATTTGAAAATAAAAATACTTTAATTGGTTCAGGTACAAAATTTTGGAATTATAATAATTTTGAATGTTTTTTTTATTTAAAAGATGAATTATCAATTTATGGAAGTATTTTATGTAAAATTGATGAAGATAGAATAATAATAGGAAGAGATAAAATTAAAGTTTTCTCTATTTCAAAGAGAAAAGTTCTTAAAAATATTGAAAATAAATTTAATTGTAGAGCAATTTGTAAAATTTATGATAAAAATATTGTTTTAATTTTAGATTCACATAATGATTTAAGAATTTATTCTACAAAAGATTTTACACAAATTCAATTATATGAAAATATTATTCCTAAGCCTCTTTTAGGTATATGTTGTTTAAAAAATAATACATTTGCTTTATATTCTTATGATGGAACTATATATATTATTGATTATACTTTAAAATAAAATTAAATATTAATTTAAATTTTTTTTGCAAATTGCATTATAATTAATACATTTTTTATTCTTTTTCTTCCTTTTCTTCCTTTTCTTTTAATTCTTTTTCTTTTTCTTCTTTTTCTTTTAACTCTTTTTCTTCTTTTTCTTTTTTTTCTTTTAAAACTTTTTTTTCTAAAGCTTGTAAAGCAGAATATGTATATCCATGCTCTTTTTTTTCTTTTTGATAAAGATACATAAAATATTCTAATTCTTCATTTAACATTCTAATTCTTTCATTTTTTTCTTCAGAAATACATTTTAGTCTTTTAATTTGTGAATTAAGTTCAATTTCATTTAATTTAATTATTTCTTCTTCTTTTTTAAATTTATTAAATTCAATTTCCATATCTTTCATTTTCATTAATAATTCTTCTTCTTTATCTTTTTCAATTGCATATTGAACATTTCTTTCATTAATTTCTTTATTAAAAGCAAATCTCATTTCATCATTTAAATTATTTTTTTCTTCTATTATTTTTTCATATTCTTTAAATTTATTATAATAATCTTTATTTTTAGCTAAAAGCTTTGTTAAATCTTTTATCTCTTGTTCTAATTTATAAATTGTTATTAAATATGAATTTTCTTTTTGAAAATAATTTCCTTTTATTTCTCCTAAAGATTCTTCATTTGTTTTTTTTAATAAAATTTTATTTGAAACATCATATCTTATTAAATATTTATTTAATTCATCTAATTCTTTTATTTTTGATTGTAATTTTAATTCTTGTTCATAATTTTTTTTTAATAATTTCATATTTTGTTCTTTTTCATTTTTCAATTCACTAACTAAAAAATTACAAAAATGATTAATATTATTATTAAAATCAAAACAAAAAATAATTAAATTTTTAACTAATAAAGGAGATATATTTCCACTGAAATTTTTATTATCAAAAAATAATCTAGTTTGATTTTCTAAAGCTTTTCTTATTTTATTATATATTTCATCGTAAACTCTTCTTTTTTCTTCTCTAATAACTATATTATTTTTTTCTAATTTGTAAAAATTATCTGCATTTTGTGCGTATTTTAAAATATAATTTGTTTTAAATTCTAAATCATTACTTAATTCTTTATTAGTCATAATTTCATTTTGACTAAGATTAATTCCAGTTAAAAATGATTTTCCTAAATTTAATTTTGATTTTCCTAAATGAATTAATGGAACTTCAGTTGAAGTAAAATTATATTTTCTTCTTGGTTTATATTCTAATTTTGGATCTATTACTATATTTTTATAAAATGTATTTATTGGATGAAAATTTTTTAAAGTTTGAATTCCTTTTTTTATATTTGGTTTATTTAAAGAAATTGATCTATTTCCAATTGAATTAATTGTTATAGTAGATTTTAATAGCTTTTCTAAATTTCCTTCCATTATGGAATTAGTGTATTTTTAACTTTATTCAAATAAAAAAAGTATTATAAATATATTAATAATTTTTCAAATTAATTAAAATATTGTTTCAATGAAATAATCTATATAAAAATAACAGCTTACAAACTGAATATTTATAATAGAATAAAAAATATACTTTTTTTAAAAACTTTCATACCAATTATTTGGTAAATGATAATTATTATTTGAATTTTTTTTATTACTATTCCCAGCTTTTAAAGTAACAGTAGTTTTAGTATCACTTTTTTGATTTTCCATAAAATATACAAAAGGTGAAGTTTTATTTTGAAAATTATCATCATTTATTCTTTGCTCTTTTAAAGGAATAAAAGGAGGTTTAATTTTATATGATAATAAAGCATCAAAATCAATATCTTTAAAGAAAAAATGAGTTTTAATCATTTTAAAAATTGATAATCTATTATTTTCATTTTTATCCAATAAAGTATTTAATAAAGAATTAAGTTCAATATTATTATTATCAGGGAAAGAAACTTCTTTTTCAATAATTTCTTTATAAGTATCTATAATTTCAACAGAATTATTTCCAAAAGGTAAAACTCCATAAAATATATAATAAATACAAATTCCAATAGACCAATAATCACAAGAAAAAGAATATCCTTTTCCTAATAAAACTTCAGGAGAAATAAAATTTGGGCTTCCTATAACAGTTTTTGTTTTTTCATTTTCATTTAATATTTTTGCAGTTCCAAAATCAATTAATTTTATATATCCTTTCTTATCAATCATCATATTTGCTGGTTTTATATCTCTATGAATAATTTTTTTTCTATGACAATAATCTATTGCTAATAAAATTGAAGCTGCATAAAATTTGGTTTCGAATAAATTTCTTTTATTTTTTTTTGTTTCTAAATATTCTCCTAAATTAATTCCTGATATATATTCCATTAGGAAAAATAACCAATTTTCATTTTTTAAAGTTTTTATTAATTTTAATATAAAAGGATGATCCATTGAAAATAAAGTATTTTTTTCATAAAAAAGATATTTAACTCCAAATTTTTGTTTTTCTGCAAAAGATTTTGAAATTGCTTTAATAGCATAAAAAAAAATTTCATTATGAGTTAAACAAACATTTCCAAATCTTCCTCTTCCTAAATACGATAAATAATATAAATCATTTAATGAAATATCACTTTCAAGATACATTTTATGTTTTATATAATCATTTATTGATGGTTCAGATAATAAATCCATATAATAATTTTTATCAATTTGATATAAAATCGCTTCTTTTGAATAAACTATATAATTATATAAACTTTTTTGTTCTTGTAAAATTGATAATTCACCAAAAGAATTCCCAGTATCAATTATTTTTTTTAAATCTTTTGTATCTGAATAAACTCCAATAGTTCCATTTTCTATTAAATAAATATTATTAAAGTCATTTCCTATTTTCTGTATAATATGATTCTGTTTATATATTTTTATATGAATATGTTTTATTATTTCAAATGCTTTTTCAAAATTTATTTCATTGAATATTTGAAATTTATTTAATATATTATATAAGATAATTACATATGCTGAATTTAAATTTTTTTTATTTAAATATTTTTGAATATGTTCAACAGTTATTTCAAGTAATATTGAATTTTTTAATGTTATAAAATCATCTTCAAAGTCTTTAAAAATGAATAAATTTTTTCCTTCTAAAAGATAATGATTTTTTATTTTATCTTTTTTTTTAAGTCCTGATAATTTCCCTTCCAATAAAATTATTGATTTTTTATTATTAGAAGAAATTCCTTTTTGATAAATTAATGTACTTTGTTTATACTTTTTAACTTTAAACAATTTATACATTTCTTCATCTTCAATTTTACAATTCATTTTAATAGTATTTAAAACATAATCATTTTTAATAGAATATAAAGTACAAGAATTTAAAAGATAATTTCTATAATTTAATCCAAAACATTCAATAAAGATTTTTTCATTTAAACTCAATATTTCACTAACTTTAGAATAACCTGTATAAAAGTCTTCATCAGTAATATTATCTCCTTTTTGATTTTGTATTTCTTCTTCATTAAAAAATAAATATTTTATTCCAAAATTATGTCCTTCTGAAATAAATTCTGTTATATAATTATTATTAATTTGTTTTATTGATACTTGAATTTTCCCTTTTCCAACAAAGAATATTTTATAATAATTATTTGAAAGTAAACAATTAGAACTATTTTCTTTTATACTAAATTTTTTCTTATCTTGAGTAATTTCTTTATATCTTATTAAATTTAATAAATTATTTTTTTCATCATTAGTTATTCCTTGAAAAATCAAATTTTTTTCTATAAAAAAATTGAATAGATTTTCTTTATTTTCTTCTGTAATATTTTTATTTTGAATAATATTTTTATAATCTTTTTTATTAATTACAAATAATTCGGTTTTAGATTGAGTTATTACAGAATATTTTCTTTTATATGAACTATTCATTAATCCAATTTCACCAAAACAAAAATAATCTTTTGAAATTATTTGAAACATATTTTTATCATATAATTTAACCGAGCCATTCTTCATTATATAAAATGCATTTGCTTCTTCACCTTCTTTAAATATTGTTTTTTCTGAATCAATAGTTAAATTAATTGAAGAATTAATTATATTTTTAATTTCTTCCTCATCAAAATTTTCAAATAAAAAATGAGCTTTTAAAACTTTTAAAAGTGTTTTATCTTCATTATTAGTGTTATTCTTTTCATAATTATTATGATTTTCTTTTTTTAATTGAATAATTTCAGTTTTTGCAAATATTTTTTGTGATTCTTTTTCTTCTTTTTCAGTTCTTTTAACAAGATTATTTGTTTCATTTTTATGAGTATTTTTTTTCTCAATACAATTATTTTCAATTTTATTTTGAATTAAAATATTATTATGAGTAATATTAAGATTATGAGAATAAGTTTTTGTTTTTATATAATTATCAGTAGATATTGTTGAAGGACCAGATTTATTTGTGGAATTATTTTTAATATTCTTCATTTGAATTGATTTTTTATTTGATAATACTTCTTTTTCTTCATTTTTACCTGTAATCACTTCATTATTTGGAACAATTATATCTACATTTTTTTTTTGACTATTACAATATGTGATACAGATTCCCATTTCTTATTATTAATTTGTTAACATATAATTACTAAAATAACATTTTAAGTATTATTTTAAATTTATTTAATATTATTCCTATTAGGATCCAAAAGTTATGGACAAAAAAAAATGATTATTTAAAAAATATTTAAAATCAAAATAAAAGAAGTTTAAAGTCTATTTATTTTTTAAAACATAAAATCATCCATATAAATTATGGGTAATTTAAATGTATAAAATAATTATAATTTTCATGTATTAAAAGGAAAAAAATTAACAAATGAAAAAATTCAATTTTTAATATTTTTATTATAAATATTTTATTCTTCATTTTTTTAGAAATTGATTGATTAGTATTAAAAATGCTTTAAATTGATATATGTTACCAATTCTTAAAATTTATTATTGGTTAAGAATTTTAAAATTTACAATTTTAGTTGCATATCAATTAAACAATTATAAAACTTTTTCTTATAAATAATTTAAAAATTAATATGAAAAAAAGACAAGCAAAGAATTTTAGTGAAAATTTCAATTGAAGAATAGAAAATTTACCCTATAATAAGATATTAAAAATATAATTTCAAGCCTTAATTTTTAATGAATATCAAAATAAATTTTAAAAATATTTTTTCTTTGAATAATTATTAAAATTTTTAAACAAGAATAATTTCTATTATATTTATTATTTTCTTTGTGTAAGATGAAAACTAATTAAATTTGGTTTTTTTATAAAAATAATTTATATAAAAATTATTGACTATGATTCTACTGCTATTTTTTGAAATTGTTTTTCTATTTTATTTCCCTTTATTTGTTTATATTCTTGGCAAATTTTCAAAAGATAAATTATTAATACTATAATTGTAAATAGAAAAAATAAAAATAAAATAAATAAAACTGTATTGTTATTTTTAAAACAAAATTTCTTTAAATCTTCTTCAGAAATTAAATTTTTGTGGATTAAATCATTAAAATGTTCATATTCAATATTCATTAAAATCTCATTATTCACTTTATATTCAATATATTCCTTATTATTTTCTTCATATAATTCAATTATCATAATAGTAGCAATTTCAGGATAAATTAATTTTTTAATTTCATTTTTAAAAACATATTTAAAATAAGCTTGTAAAGAGCCAATTGAAGAATCATGACCGCTTAAAATTTTATATTTTGGAGAATTTATTTTATCTTTATTATTAAAAAAATGAATAATATCTTTTACTAAAGGAGTATTACCATAAATTAAATATTCTTCATTTGCAAAATAAAGATTAAAAATTTCAAATTCACTAATCTTTTCACAATGATTATAAAATTCACTTAAATTCAATCCATCTTTATATAAATCATCAAAAATACTTATATTAAAAAGATAATCAGAAATATAATGATCGCAATAATTTATTAAAGATTCAAAATTTGAAAAATAAAAATTTTGGTCTTTAAAAAAATGTTTAAAATATTTATCATATTTAGAATTTGTTTCTTGTACAATATTATCCAATATTTTAATATTTTTTTTATGATTATCATTCCATAAATCTTTCATATGAGGACAAAAAGTTGAAGAATATTTTAAATCCCAAGGATTTAAAATATGAACAGGAATTAATTGTAAATTATAAGGTAAAGGTCTTAATTCTAATTTTTTTATTTCTTCATTAATTTTATCTTTAATATCTTTTTCATTAAATTTATTAGGAGGATAAGCCTTTTTAATTTGTTCTTCAGTTAAATTTTTTAAATTTGGAGTATACATTCCTAATAAATGTGCATTTAAAGATTGTATTGTTCTATCTGAATTTGTTGATTGGGCAAATATATTAGTTGAATTAAATAAATTTAAATATTTTATTCTTATTTCATATCCTTCAATATAATGCATTCTTGTTCCTACTTCTGTTAATTCTCCTTCAAATTCATGGTAAACATTAAATAAATCTTTTTTTTCTGAATTTAAATTACTTTCTGGAAATCTAGCCCCATGACGAAAATGCTCATAAACTAATTTTACTTTTTTTTCTTCTATTGTTGATAATATTAAATTGAAAAACAAAAGAATTTTTCTCATATTTTTTTAATAAATTATATATTTTAATTATACAATATTTTGCATAATTAGTGAAACATATAGTATTATTCAATATATATTGTACTTTTCTAGAATTTGTTTTTTGAATTTTTTAAATAATTTTTTTTATTTATTTTTTAAGCCTTTATTATTGGAAAATAATAGGTTTTTGAGAAGAATTTTGGGCAATTAATTATAGAGTTAAATTAAATTTCCATACTCTGTTTAGTATATAAATAATTTATCAAAATTCAGACATAACTTGACATTTTAATTATAATTTTGTTCAAATAGTATTATATAAAATACTTGAATTGTAATTAATAATTTTCATTTAAGTAATAAAAACAATTTCTATTATTTTCATTAATAATATTATAAATAGAGAAAATGTATTTTATTTAAAGATATAAAAGTTTAGATTGGGATTGGGCCCAATCCCCAATCCCCAAATTATATAATAAACAAAAACTTGAGTATTTAAATGAATTTAAATTTTCTAAATCATACCTAATTTCATTATAAATAATAGTAATAAAAATAATTAATATTTTTAAAGTTTAAATTCAAAAAAATAAATAATTGAATGGGTCATGATAAAATGACATTTATAAAATTTCAGTAAAAACTTTT
>JAEEGK010002733.1_pt1 | contig 44282 bp, 21 predicted proteins | sample 8958771 | NCBI WGS metagenome assembly JAEEGK01 (sample SAMN16246547, study PRJNA631951) | gut metagenome | biome: gut microbiome; feature: rumen; material: SC-attached | host: Bos | place: Iran: Karaj | collected 2018-10
AGTTGAATATAACTCATCTTTTTTATTCAAAAAAATCGTGAAAGTTTTTCCACAAAAAATTTTTGAAATTTTATTATTATTTTTGTCGAACTCTTTTAAAATTGTCGGAGTATAAATTTTACTTTTTTTCATCCCTTCTCCAGATGGGAAATAATCTTCACAAAATCCTAAACCAAGTTGTCCGTTTGATCCAAAGCCCCATACATAACATTTTCCATCAATAGACAAAGCTACATTATGAGCTTCACCTGAAGATATTTTTATTATTTCAATATCTTTTAAACTTTTTATTAAACGTGGTTCACCAACATAGAAATTATTTTCTTTTTTATATATTAAAGATAATTCTTTTTCGTCTAGACCTAATTGTCCTCCTTTAGAACAACCGAAAGAATATAAATTGGATTTATCATCAAGACATAAATTATGAATGCTCCCTGATGAAATATGTCTTATTTTAATATTATTTTTTATAAAAAAATTTATTTTACCAGGAAGAGCTAATCCACTACAGTTTTCTTTCCCTTTCGGAATCTCCCTACCTAAGACACCATCCGAAATTGAACCCCATGAATATACCTCACCTTTATATGATAGGGCTAAAGTATGTTCATTTCCGCAAGAAATTTCAATAATATTTTTATCATTTAATTCAGATATATTTCTAGGAATATATATTTTCATATTTGTAGTTTCATTAGAATCAAAACCACATTGGCAACATGAATTATTACCCCAACTATATAACATTTTGTCTATGTCTTGTGCTATTGAATGTTCCCAGCCACTTTTTATTGATATTATTTCTTTGTTTTTTAAAAGATATAAAACTCTTGGTAAACTTAAAAATTTATAACCTTTATGCCCTGTTTCACAATGTGGATTATTACCAAAAGATACTATTATATTACTTTGGGCAAATTTTTTGTAATATAAATTATCTGATAAAATTTTTGTAAAAAATGATAATTTTTTTAATTTTGAAGGATTGTTATTAGAACTATTATTATTATTATTATTCATATTATTTGTACTATTACTAAATAATGTATCATTTGAAAATATATGTTGTTTACAATATTCATTTGTATAAGTGAATTCATTTGGAGAATAATTAATAATGCCAAAAATAGCTTTGACTAGGTATATAAAAAATTTTTCACTAGTTATAAAAGAGTTAATGTGAGATAATCTTTTATCATTTATTGAAGGAAAAATAATATCAGGAAGTGTCGAATTTTCTCTAAAATATAAATCAAATGTATATTCAGTATTAATCATCGGAATTATTTTGCAATTACTATTTAAACTATTTATATTTATATAATTATTAATTGGACTTTCATGTTGATTTATTATATGAGTTTTATTAAGAATGTTATTAATATTATTAAAATATATTGGAGAATTTATACCACCTGTATTATTATCTTCACTAATATTGAAAAATTCATCATAATCATTATTTAATTTAGAAGGCCTTTCCAACATTTCTTCATCGTCAAAATTAAAAAATGTATCTTCATTTTCATCATCTAGATATTTTTGTAAACTATTTCCAGAATTATTTTTTTTATAATTATTATTTTTATAATCAAATGGTTTTTTGTGTACTTCTTCTTGATTTTTTTTTGTTTTTTGATTTTTTTTGTAATTTTTTTTTATAATTTTTATAGCATATTTTTCATTAGTAACATTTTTTCTTGCTGAAATAACTAAACCATAAGCTCCTTCTCCAATAAATTGAATTGGAGTAAATAAATCAGTAAATTTGATTCTATATGAATTTGGTAATGTTATAATTAATTTATCTATTCTAATTTTAAAACGATTTTTATTTATTTCTCTTATTTTTGATTCATTTATTGAAAGTGATTCTCCATTTTTTGTTGGATCAATTTTTATTTTTTTATTCATTTCTTTGAAATAAATAAAATTGTTTTCTGGAGTTTTTGAAATTTTTAAATCTTTTAATATGAAATCTGTTATATCAAATTGATCAAAAACATTGTCTTTTATATACTCTGTTCCTCGAGTTATAATAGATCTTTTCATTTTTATTTAATTTTAATTGTTAATACTTTATATCACAATTTTTATTTTAAAAATGATTAATTTTTATAAAATTTTTTTTATTTTATTTTTACTTAATAAATAACAAAAAAGATAAGAATTTATTTTTACCATAAAAAATTAAATAATAATGATAAGTATCATATAATTAATATAAAAAAGAATTCAAAAATTTAGAAAAAATAAGTAATATATAGAAAATTGTCTTTTATAAAACTAATCAAACAAATAGAAAAATAAAAATAAGAATAAAAAAATCATCTAATAAAATTATATCAAACTTCATATTTTTTTAACAGAAACAATTGACTAAACATGTGTTTAAAAAAATTCTTAATTTCAAATAAAATAACCTTTGTTTTTTAATAGAATAAAATAAATGTCTTTAACCACATTATTTAATTATTTTTATTTTATAGTTTTAATTTTTTCTCATTTATATAAAATATAAAAAGAAATATTAAATTTTTTTGTTATTAATTAAAAAGAATTTCTGGAATTATTCATATTTTAATTTAATTTATTTAATTTATTTATTTTATTCCTGAATAAGAATTACATATATTTTTACTAATGGCATTATCATATGATATGCTTTGAGTTCTAATTTCATTCATTTCAAAAAGCAAATGAAAATCATTTTCACTTAAATTTAATAAATTAGGAAATGCAATTTCTTCAATTTTATCTTCTTTTAATCTTTGAAGAATACTAAATAATTTCATTTTATTACAATACAAACTTAAATTAGATTTATCATTCACTTCTTCTTCAGTCAATTTATTATTTAATTTTCCCTCTTCATAATCTTTTATTAATAAATGTAATTCATGTAAATATTCATCTTTTAATTTTAGCCAATTATTTTCATATAAATCTTTTAACTGTTTATCTTTTAATAATTCAGATAATTCATAACTTTTTTTATAATTTGGTGTAACATCAAATTCTAAATAAGGATTACTTGATTTTTTTGTATTATTGTATATAATTTTAGAAATATCATTATCTTTCTTAAATACTGGAAAACAATTATTACAAGCATAAAAAATTTGAGGATATTCAATTAAATAACTTTTATTATTATAGCAGTTTTCACATAAAATCAAATCATTATTATCAGTAGAAATAAAAATGATATTTTCAATATCTTTCTTACATTCCAAGCATTTTTTACCTTTAATAAAATTACTTTTTTCAATATAATATCCTTTATTTTTCTCATTTAAATTTTTCAAAACATAATTAATTTTTTCATAAACAGTATTAGTACAATAAAAGCAGGATTTATCATTTTTTTTAAAACATTGATAACAATAATAATTTAATTTACTACCAATATCAAAATCAAATAAAGCATTTCCACTAATTTTATTATTACATTTCTTACAAGTAACTTCCATTTCTTTTTCTAATTGTTTTTTTAATTGACAATTCATAGTCATAAAATAACTTTGATATCTACTAACAGAAACTCTCATAGGAAAATCATCATGTTTTTCATTATCAAAGAAAGTAATTTCAGTAGGAATTTCGAAAATTCTATTATTATTATTGTCTTCAAATTGATTTAAAGCCAAAGCTTTATGTTCAGTGGTTCCACAAGAAAAATAATATCTTTTACCATCCAATTTACTTCTAGAAACCATAATCATATGATTATGACTAATACCAACATCATCGCAAATATAATTTCTTAAACTATTTACTCTTTTTGCAATATATTGATTTTCTCTATTTCCTAAACCTAAACAACCGGATTCATTTATTCCAAAAACATATAATTCACCATCTTTTGATATTGCAGCAGAATTATCATTTCTTGATGAAATTACTTTAAATTCTAAATTTTCAACATTTTTCACTTTTTGTAAAGAACAAGATGTATCCAATCCAACTCCTGTTCTTCCATTTTCATGAGAACCAAATGAATATAATCTATTTTTAATTTTATCATTTTCATCAATTAAAACTAAGAAAAATTCTTCTCCTGAAATAACTTTAGTAAATTTACCTCCTTTAGGAGGAATTAAATGAAAATAAGTTTGATAAGAATTAACTTCAACTTTACTTCCACATTGATGAAAAGAATTAGAACCACAAGTATATGCACTTCCATCTTCTAAAAGGAAAAAGGAACTTTTAAATCCACATGAAATTTCTTTAACTTTTAATTTAATTTCAGGTAATTTAAAAGGAATAGAAACACTTTGATTTCCAATAGCATTAGTTAAACAATATTCATAATTCATTCCACAACCATATAAATTATTTTCTTGAGTTAATAATATACTTGCATTATAATTATTAACCCAAATACCTTTTGCTCCTCCTTCTTTTTGTGAAATATCTTGAAAATGAGTATTTAAATTAAAATAAGAATATTCTCCTGGTTCTTTAAAAGAAGAACCTTGATCATTTCCACAAGTAAATATATTATTATCACTTGATTGAACGAAAGTATGATAATAACCAAATTTAAAATCTATTATATTTTTACAGTCTTCTAATCCTAAACATTCTTGAGGAGTTTGATAATGTTGATCTTCTTCACCACCACAACCTAATGATTGCTTTTCATTTGAACCACATCCAAATAAATTTGTGTGAAATTGAGTGTATGGAAATGATATTGATATTTTATTTTGAGTTATATATATTGTTTTTATATCTATTTTATCATTTTCTTTTATATAATCTTGAATTGAATCACATTTTGAATTATTATATAAAAATACATTTGTGAATGGAGATATTATTTCTTTGTCTAATTTCTTTAATGTTAAAAATAATCCATTGCAATTATTATATGTTTCTGAAGGAATTATCTCATTATATGCTTTTATGAATGGAAGATAATATTTATTGTCATAATAATTTAATGAGATTGTTTTATGAGGTTTATATATTTCATTATCTGTAAATTGCTTTATTAATCCTTGTTGATATAAAAATAAGATAAATATGTGGAAATCAATATCTTTGAAATCAGTTGTTTTAAAAGTATTATATAAAAAAAATTTCATTATTTTCATTTCCAGATATTTTGATATATCAATTTCAACTTTTGAAAGTATTTTAAATATTAAGTCAAAATAATCAAATGTTAATTCTATTAATTTCAAATCTATATCATTTATTACTATTTCTTTATTTTCTCTATTTAAAGGTGTTGGTTCTATTTTTTCTAAATTAGCATTTTCTTTTTCAATCATTGTTAATAAATCTTTTGATTCAAATATATATTTAAAATTCTTAAAAATTTCAATGTTTTCATCAATATTATTTTTAATATCATTTAATAAATTTATCATAATTGAAAATATGAAATCTTTTATATTTTGTTTTGGATTTAATAATTTATTTAATAATACTTCAAATAATTTTATTTTATATTCTCCATCTATTATACTTTTTGATTTTTCACATAATTTTAATATTTGGGTTATTAATAATAAACCTATTTCATCATTATCAAATTTAACTAATTCATTTTCAGATTCTATTGTAGGAATGATTGAAAAATTAATATTATTGGTGGTATTACTAAGAAAAGAATAATCTAAAAAATCTCTTAATAAATCTTTATTTTCTTCATTTGAACAAATATATTTGAAGAAATTTTTAATTATATTTTGTATTTCATCATTATCATCATTTTCTAAATTATTTGATTCAAAATAAAGTAATTTAACAACTTTTTTAATAAATTGAATATTATTTTTATCAATTTTCTGTTCTGTTAAAATAAGGAATAATATTCTTCTTGATATTAAAGATATTAATTTACAATATAAAACATTAATATTAATTTCAGAAATAATTGATAAATTTTTTTCATTAGTTGCTAATTTAAATCCTTGTTGATTATCATTATTTTCTCCTAGAATTTTTAATACTTGTTCTCTTGGATTTAAATTATAAATTTCACTAACCATATCATCAGGAATATAAATTAAAGCACTAAAATCTTTTGTACTTTGGAAAAAAAGTTCTTCAAAATCTTCACTTGGATTTTTATCAAAAATAAAACTGATAAAATTTTTTAATTCATATGTATCAATTGTTATAATTGGTATATTTTTTATACTTGTACTTTTTCCTTCTGGATTAAAATTTGAACCTGTTATTATATATTTTACATTTTTATTAAATATTGTTATAAATTCATCTACATTTTCTAATATTAAAATAAATGGTTTTGTATTTTTTTCGTTTACTACTCTTGATATTGGTAAATATTTATTTGATACTTGGAAATAATTATAATTATATACTTTTAAATATGAATATTCTTTTATTAAATTACCTTCATAATATTTTAAATAAAAAGAATTTTCACCTATTAATATTAATTCTTCATTTGATTCTTCTGATTCTTCATTATTTTTTTTTTCACAACTTTTGTTTTGTTTTTCTTTTTTTGTTAATTCTTCTATCATTTCTAATTCTTTAGATAATTTATTAAATTTCAATATTTCTTCTAATATTTGTTTTTCTATTTTTTCCATTTTTATTAAACGACATTTCATTTGAAGATATTGTTCATTTAAAGAATTGTTTTTTATATAATCATAAAATTCTTTTGTTTTTATTATTGAACTATCAATGTTCTTTTCTGATAAAATATTTTTGAAATATCTTAATATTAAATATTGGTTTTTTAAATTGAATTTAATTAAATTTCCCAAAAGAGATTTAAGAATTTTTTGATTTGTTAGAATAATTTTATTTTCAATTAATAAATCAATTTTCTTAGTTTTTAATAATAGAATATCAAAATTTAATGATTTAAATTGAGAATCTTTTATATCTTTTTCAAGAATAATATAAGAATATTCAGCATTTGAATATAAAAAGTTTTCAAATTTACCATATAAATCATCATCACTTTTATTTTTTGAAAAATTAAAAATTTGTTTTGCAAGTTCTGAAAATCCAATAATTATTCCATTTTTATTATTATGTTTTATTTTTGAACCAATACCTAAATTATCTACATCAATTCCTAATATTAAAAGAAAAGTAAGTAAATAATCTTCTTGATTGATATTTTCTTCTATAAATTTAATAAATTCTTTTTTTATTGTTGAATCATTTTTATTTGAAATGATATATCTACATAAGTTGATTAATTCATATGATATATTTAAATCTGATTGTGATACTATTATATAATGAGAAACTAAATTTTTATTTTGTTGGAGGAGAATTGAATATTTAATTAAAAATTGAAATAAAATTTTATGATTTGGTAATTTGTTGATATCTTTATCATAAATAAAATTATAAAATTTTGTACAATTTGCTTTTAGAGATGAAACCAATACTTTCATTGAATCTAAAACTTTTTCATTAAATATTATATTTTTTATTATTTTTAATGAAATATATTTATTTCTTTCTGATGATAATATAACAATTTCTAAAAGATCAGATAAAATATTTTTATTTTTTTCAAGAATTAAATTTATTAAATTTTCATTTTCATTCATTCCTTTAAATAAGATTAAAAGAAAAGAATTAAATTTTTCTTCATTCATTAAAAGACAAGGTTTCTTTATATAATCTTTAATTTTGCCTAAATAAGTATGAATAACTTCATTAATAACATTAAATATTTTTTCAGCATAAAATTTGTTAATTTCATTATTGTCTTTTTTAAATTCTTTAAAGATTGTTAAAGACAATAAAGAAAATACATTAAATATTTCAAGATAAAGTTTCCTCATTGAAATTTTATATGTATTATAAAACATATCATCGATATCTTTGTTGAAAGCATTATTATATTTTGTTAAAATATCACAAACAAAAATATCAAAGTGAGTAAAAAGTTCTATTAATCTAGAATTCTTTAATATTTCCAAATCTTCGAAATTAAAATCCCAAATCAAAGATTGTAAAAGCTTAATATTTGTATCTAAATCATACAAAATTTTTTTAGAACAAATTTTCTCACATACTAAAAAAATAAACTTATAAATTTCTTTTTTAAGAACATGCACAATGGAAATATCTGATCCACTTAATATTTTATTTATACTTAAAAATGAATCTTCTTTCCCTTTAATAATCTTATTATAAAAATAAATAATATCTTTAATATCTTGTGATTTTTTTAAATGAGGGAATATTTGATTAAGAATTGAAAGACTATTTCTTTTTTGAACTAAAATATCATCATTTAAATTAACATTTTCTATTATTTTATTTACATTTAAATTATCTTTATTTATTAAATCCATAATATAATTAATGTCGGAGTTTATTTTATTAATATCTTCTTCAGTTTTTTCTTCAATTAATATAATAGAATCAATGAATTTAAGAATATTTTCAATATCTTCTTTTGGCTTTTTTTTCTCCATTGTTTGTAATGAATAATGAATATTTTCATAAATTGTTTTAAATAAAGTATTTTCTTCATTTTCTTCTTTAATAAATTTTTCAAATCCTTGAAAAAGATTATTTTTTTTTAAGATTATTTTAAATATAATTTTTAAAAATTTTTGATTATGTTCATCTATTTCTTTTAAATTTTTAGATGAAGAGAATATTTTATTAAATATATTTTTATATTCATCTTTTTCAATATTATTTAAAATATCATTCTCACTTTTTTCTACTTTTTTCTTTTTTTCATCTAAAAATTGTTCAAATTTTATTATTTTCTTATCGGGTTCATTTGAATTAAAATAATCAAAATTAGGTTTATCATCAACTTTTAAATATTTAAATACTAAAATCTTTTCAAAAAAATTATTAAATTTATCAAATTCTTCTTCGTTTTCATATTTCTTAATTTTAGAATATAATAAATCACAAATTGTATAAATAATACTCCTTCTAATAGTTACAAAAATATTATCATTTTCATTTAATAAAGTTTGATTAGATATTTTTAATTTAATTCCATAATCACTATTTTTTTCTTTTTTTAATTCTAATTGTACTGTAGCATTAATTTTACTATCAATTTTCATAACATTTGTTGGTATATTTGTATTATAAGGACCTAAGTTATTAATTTTTATTTGAGAACTTTCATTTAAATAACTATTACCATCAAATATTATATTTATATTTTCTAATGAATTTTCTTTTGATAATAGTGAAAAAGTATGTGTTATAGATTTATCATTGTTTATTGGATGATCTGTTTCTAAAATTATTTCTTCTGTTTTCTCAATATCTTTTTCTTTTTCTGGTAAATTTTCTAATTGTAATAATGGAGTTTCTAAAATTTTTATGTATGATGAAATATCAAAATTTTCTTTTTTTGCTTTAATATAAATTACATTTAATGTTAGTAGAAATAATTTACATATTGTAGAATTGTTAAATAACATTAAAGAATTTATTTTTGATTCTTTTAATTGATTTATTACAATAATAAAATGCTCCTTTAAAATGCTAAATAGATTATTTGGATTGTTTAGTTCATTTAAATTAATATCAAAAATTGAACTAGAAAAAATATCAATAAAAAACCTTTTTAAACTTATAAATGATTTTTGAGCTAAATAATCTATTTTGTCTTTTTTTTGATGACTCAATATCATTTCTCTTTCAGTTTCAAAAAAAATATTTAAAAATTCTTTTTCATAATAACCTTTACTTATTAATATGTTAAAATATACAATTTTTAAATCAAAAGAAATATCCTTTTGAGCTAATTTTTGTTTTAATTCATTAAATAATTCATTTGAAATTAATTGGCAATCACTATTTTTACTTAATATTTGAATTATATCTAAATATAATTGATTTTCTGAAAAATGTTTAGTACAATATTGAAATAATTCTGGAATTTCTTTATAAATTTCATTTATATTTCCTTTATTTTTTTTTGAAGTATTATAAATCTTTGAATAATTCACAAATAAATTCAATATAAGTTTTAAAAAATAAAGATTAATATTTTTATTTTCTTTATCTTCTAGAATTTTCTTTTTAATTATATTAAATAAAAGATCATTCGTTATATTTAAATAAAAATCTTTATTTGTTATTGTTGATTTATCTCCAAAGTAAACGAAATATTTTATCAAAAGAAAATAAAAGAAATCAATATAATTTTGACATAAATTAGGGTCAACAATATACTTAATATCTTTTTGTTCTTCACAAATTGAATGAATATCATTTTTATAATTTTGTAAATAATCTTTGAATAAAAAAGAAGATGATTCAGATTCTTCATTTGATTCTTTTTTAAAATTATCTTTTATTTGTTCTAATTTATTATAATTTGTTATAATTTTCTTATTTATTTCATCAATATATACTATATTTTCATTTTCAGCAAATGCTAAATTTAAATTTGTTTTTTTTTCGATAATACAATCATTTTTTTCATTAGTAATCATCTTAAAAAGACAATTATTTTTAACATCATAATAGTATTTATTAATTTCTTTTGTTTCTTTATTATCTTTATTTGAATTATAATGATTATTCATTGAAAAAAAATTAGAATCATCAATTTGAATTGAAGTTACTTTTTTCTTAATAATATTATATACTTTAAAAGTATTTTTTGTAATTTGAAATAATATATATTCATTTGAAATAAAGAAATAATTATTATATATTTTATCAAAATATTTTTGAGGGTCATTTAATTCAATATTAACTTCTTCAGTATTAATATCTATATAATATAAATTTAAAGATGTATAAATGTAAAATCTACTTTCTGATGAAAATAAATTTAATATTGTTTCTTTTTCATCAAATTTTATATTCACTTCTTTTTCATTTTTTAAAGTTAAAGTATTTTTATCATAAAAATATAAATTTACTTTTTTAGTTTCTTTTAAAATTGAGAAAACAATTAATTCTTCTGTTTTATTATTTATTAATAATTTTATCATATTTCTTTTGGTAGTTAATTCTTCTGAAATTAATTTATCTAAAAAAATTTTTTCATTCTGAAGATTGATTTTTAAAATTTTAAATTTAATTATATCACAATTAATACATAAATAAAGAAAATCTGAATCTGCTGTCATTTCACAAAAGACAATATCATAAGTAAAATTTTGAATTATTTTTTCATTTAATTTTGTAAATTGTATTAAATTAGTTATTTTAAATTTATCTTTAAAATGTTGTTTATATAAAGTTTTATAATTACCTAAACAAATATTATATTTTTTAAGAATTTGAAGTAATTTTAAAAAAATAGGAGTTGATTTAAAATATAATGATATTTCTTGAAATTTATGAAATATCTTCATTGAAAAATCATCAATTTTATCTTTATTATCTAAAAAATTTTTAATATATTCATCTATTATTCTATCAAATATTATTTCTATTTCATTATATTCTTCAAAAAATTTTAAAGGAAAACTTTCATTTGATACTTCTAATAAAATATCATTTAAAAAAACTATAATTATAGAATTTCTAATATTTATTTCATTTGGTTCATTATTAACTATTTTTAAAATATTATATAAATTGTCAAAAAGCATTAATAAAGAACTTTCAAATTCATCTTTTTTTTTTTGTTCATTTTCAGTATCATCCTTCTTTTCATTTTCTACTTCTTTAACTTCAATAAACTTCTTTAAATATTTTTCTCTCATTTTCATTAAATGATCAAAAGATTCAGTTTCAAAGTCTTTATAAAATTTATAGTAAGTTTCATAATAAGAATTATTTAGGCATTCAATTTTATTGTTTTGAATATATTCTATTGGTAAATTATTCATTAAAATTTGTTCTTTAAATTTATATATTTGCCCATTAAAAACTTTATCTCTTAATTCATTATTGTTCTTAATGACAATATCATTTTTTTCAACAATAGAATTCCTCAAACTTAAAGGATTATTTACCAACTCAATGTCAAATTTATTCATCTTATCATCCAAAGCCATGGTTTTAATTAAAATAAAATAAAAAATATCTTTAAAAATTTAATTGATTAATTAAAAATCAATTGATAAATATAAAAAAGTTAAATAAACAAAAAATGAATGAAGTATTTAATAAAAAATATAATGAAAATAATCCCCCAATTATGATATAGACCAAAGACATGGAATAAAAGAAATATTAATTTTTTTATTCTTCAAACTGTTTTATTATCCATTTGTTAATAATTACTAAAATATAAAAATTGAAAATATTTTTGTTTAGAAGGAATTTGAAAAACATTATGTTTTCTCATTAAACATCAAAATAAAAATATATCTTTATCAATAACGAAGTAAATCAATTTGTAAATTAATTGAAAAAAACATATTTATTATATTTAATTAATCTAAAAACAGTTTAAAATACTTTCAAAAAAAAAAGAAATGAGAAAAAAGCAAAAAAAAATTGAAAATTCAAAAATCAAATTTCAAAATTAATGAAGAAATAAAAACTAATTTTAATAAAAAACTTCAAATAAAAAAATAAAAAGAATTTAACAACAAGTTCCATCTTTTTTCTTTTTAACACTACTTTGAGTATGTTTTTCCTGATCTAAAACAACACTAGCTCTATCAGTTTTAAAAACATCATTTCCTTTTTCAGCAAGTTTTTCCATTCTTTGAATGATTCCCTTGATTAAAAATTCCATAGTTTCTGAAATATTAATGCCTTCTTTAGCACTACTTCTAAAACATCCAATGAATCCATTATTATTAGCAAAATTATTTAATTCAGGATCATCTTTCATTTTTTCATCATCAGGTAATAAATCTATTTTATTTTCAACTAAAACACAAGGTAATTTATCTCCATCAATAAAAGTAGCTTCTTCATCAACACTTTTTTTCCATTTTAAAGTCTCTTCTCTTGTTTGTCTATTTGTTGCATCACTTAATATTACACATCCATGTGCATCTTTTGCAAATATTTTAGTCACCATAGCATTTTGATCCATTCCTGCTAAATCCCATAATTGAATTCGATATAATTTTCCTCCATCTTCAAATATTTTAAATCCAAATTCCGATACTATTGTAGCTTTGTATGCCTCGTTAAATATGTTCTTTGTCCATTTATTAACAAAGGAAGTCTTACCTGTACCTGCGTTACCTATTACTATTATTTTTAAGTCGCTACGGAATTTGTTTGTACTCATTTTTTTTATTTATTTTTTTTGGTTTTTAGGTTTTTTTAGTTTTTTTAATTTTTTTTTTTGAAATCTTTTTTATATATTTGTGTGATATTTTTTGGAATTGATTTTGAAAAATAAACTATTTTATATTTAAATGGATTATTTCATAGTTAATTTGGATTTATGAATGTTAAATGTAAAAAGAAATAAAACAATTAATATTATAGTTTTCAAATGAAGTTTCATAAAAAATATTAAAATAATTTATTTATTAAATTATTAAAAAATCACTCAATCATTAACCACTTAAAACTATTATTTGTTCATATATAATAATCTATTTATTAATCCTTGTTTTATTTTCATTTGATTATAAATTTTTCACTATATTTTAAAATTATCAATAAACACTTTTCTTATGAAATAAAAATTATAATCAAGTAGATATCAAATTTTAATTTCATATTGAATCATTTTAACTCTATAAAGTATTTATATGTGATATTTAAATTAAAAGTTTTATGTTTTATTTTTTAAAGTTAAAAAATTAAATTTATAGAAAACTCATAAAAAATTAATATCATATAAATAAATAAAAAAAATTAATAATTTTAATGTCAAAATTAATTGAAGATCAATTAACATTTATCAAAGAAAAAAAAAATGATTTAAATTCATCTTTTAATAGCGAAGCTTCATTTACAAATAATGAAGAATATCAAACAGAAACAGAAAATGAAGAAACTTGTGATTTTCAAAATACAATTAATTCAATTTCATATTTATTATCAGAAATTATAAATATCAATTCTAAATATAATGTTCAACAAAAATGTTTAGAAAATGATATTTTTAATCCAAGAATATTACCATCTATTTCAATTTTAGATTATTTGAATCGTATTGTTATATTTTCAAATATTGAAGAAAATACTTTAATATCTGCTTTAATTTATATAGATACTGTTGCAAAAATAAAAAAAATATCAAAATTTAATGTATATAAAATTTTATTTACTGCCATTTTAATATCACTTAAATTTAATGAAGATGAAATTTATAAAAATAATTATTATGCACAAATTGCAGGAGTTTCAATTGAAGAATTGTTAATTTTAGAAAATGAGTTTTTAAAATTGATTGATTTTAAATTAATAATTAGTGAAAGCACTTTTAATGCTTATAAATTGGCTTTAGAAAGACTAAGTTATAAATATTAAAACATTGATTAAAAAATTTAATTCCAATATTACAGTATATATATTGTATATATTTTGTGGTTATTATTTAAGTAGGTATTTAAGTTTATTTATATGAAATTTGATGTTGAATTGGTTTTTTTAAGTAATAAGAAAAAATTATATAAATAAATAGATTAATATTTGAACAATAATTATAAATATAACAATATTCTCTACTAAATTTTATAAAATAATTTTCATTTCACACTAAAAGCATACATAATAAACATTTATTCTTTATTCCTAAATCTCTTCAGATTTTAAGTTTCTATTAGATATAACTATGAAATTCAGACTTAAAAATTCTATTTTTAGATGAATCATTTAGATTTCTAATTTCAATATAAATATTATAATTATAATTATAATAATAAAGGAGATAAAAAAAGAATTTAGACCATTGAGTAAAATAAATTTAATTAATAATAATAATTTTATTATAATGAAAAGAAAAAGACGAAAAAAATATATTGAAAAAAAATAGTTAAGGAAATAATGATGTAATAATTTAATAATGTAAATATAGATAATAATGAAATTACTATTTTGATAATAAAGTTAGGAAAAAGCTAAAAAATATAATGATGATAATTTGAAGATTGGGAATAATAATAATGAGGAATATTTTTAATATTTAAATAATTCTTATATATTTTTTCATAATTAATTAATCCTCTTATTAAGATATATTAATATGATAAATTTAGTATATAAATATAAAAATAATTTATTTTAAGTAATCTATTAATATAATAATAAAACACAATTAATCTAAATGGCATTTAATAATAATCCATTTGTATCAAAACAAAATAAATGTAATATTGCAAATTGTTTAGAATGTTTAAGTATAAATGAATGTAAATTATGTAAACCAGATTTTATTTCAGCAGAAAATAAATGTTATTTAAAAGAATGTTCATTATTTGGAAGTCAATGTAAATATTGCACTGAATTTGATTGTATTTCATGTATTCAAGGATATAAAGTTTCATATGGTTTTTGTGAAAAAGAAGAGTATTTACTTTTCTTAGAAAAATTTTTAGGTTTCATTTTACCAACTTTTTTATTAATTGTTCTCTTTATTTTTGTCGTTATTTACAAAAAAAATAAAAAAAATGGTTTAAAGAAAAAAATAGTTAAAGCTGAAATAATATATAAAAAAAGACCATCAACAGGACAATATATTATATATAATAATAATGAAGATAATATTAATGAAGAAAATAAAGAAAATGAAGATAATATTAATAATAATAATAACAATGAAAATGAACAATTTATTAATTTTGATTTATCTTCTGAATTTTCTTCTAGTTCAAATAATTGTGCTATTTGTGGAAAAAAAAATATTTTTTCTTTTTCAATTTGTGGTTGTGCTTTATGTAAAGAACATTCAGTTCAAAATTTAATTTGTCCAATACATAATATTCAGTTAAATCGTAAATTTTATATTAAAAAATCTTTTGATAGTGTAGAAATTATTGAAAATGATAAAAATAAATATATTAAATTATGTTCTGTTTGTAATGCAGAACCTGCTACTACAAATTTTAATTGTGGTTGCCCTGTTACAGTTTGTAATAAATGTTTTAATGATAATATTTTTCTTTTCAAAATTAAAAAGTGCCCTGGTTGTAATAAAGATTATTGTGAAAAAGATAATTAAAATTTTACTTTATTGATTTGAAAATTTAGTCTATTTTTTTTTTGTTTAGGGAATTATATATATATTGATTTATTTTAATTTTAGAATAATTTATTATTTTGATTTTTTGTTTATTTAAAAGTAAATTTTTATATAATGAATTTTAATTAAATTAAAATATGAAATAATATTTTAATGAATAATTTTTTTCTAATAATAACACATACTTATTATTTTCTTTTTTAAATATTATGTGATTAAAAGATAGTATTATAAGAAAAAATAATTTATTATTTTAATAATTATTTATAAATTTCTCTTTTTTCAACATTCAATTAATTTATATTCAATTCCTTTAAAAACATTATAACACAATTTTCAAATATTACTATTTTGTTTATTATGGCTATAGAATCATTTCCATAAAATTTACAATCAATGATTTTATTTCTAAATTTGCCATTTCTTAAGAAGGGAACATCATCTATATTTGCTTTCTATAATTTTAATTATTTATATTTCCAAAACGAACATTTCTTATTAACTGAACTATTATTCAAGCTTTTTTTTTAAAATTTTTTATATTTTATATATTTAAGAGGGAAAATTAGAGTTTTTAAAAATTTAAATCAATAATTTTTTTTTTCATTTTTTTGAATTACTAAATAAAAAAAGATAATAAATATTTTTTATTCTACAAAAATGTGGAAAGAAATCAAAAATTATTATTTACAAAAAAATCCAATAAAATTTCCAATAGGCAATCCAAATCTAAGGTTAAAAAAGACTAATTCTCAAAGAGATATATTTAAAGAAAATAATTCAATAAAAAAACAAATTCTCAAAGATAAATCTAATAAAGAACTAACTAAATCATTTTCATCATCTGCATATTCTTATCATGTCATTCAAAAATATGGTAGAAAAAAACAAAAAAATAATATTAGAATAAATAAATTACCTTTAATTCCAAATTCTAGTTCTCCAAATTTAAGAAGTAGTGAAATAATTATAAGAAGAAAAATGTTATTTAGTGATTCTGATTGTCCTTTATCAATCAATGATTCTAATAATGATTTATTCAGATTTTCAATGACAAATTCTGCTAATTTTCTTTTAAATAATAATTTAATGATTAATCTAAATTATAATTCAATTATTGAAGAATTAGATGATGAAAAAAAAATGATTAAATATTTACCTAATGATGCTTTTTATGTTTTAAATGATGTTTTTACATTTCAACATAAAAGTTTATATAATTTCATAATCAAAAAATTACAAGATAAATTAAATTATGTTGATGTTAAAAAAAATAATTTTCATTTGACAAAAAAATATATCACTGGAAAAAATAAAAAAGATGAAATTATATTAAATTTAAATTCTTTTTGTATTAAATTTTTAAATTATGAAAATAAAGAAGTCCAAAAATTATATCTTCCTTTTGATATAATTCCTTTCTATTATGCTTTTTCATATGAAAATTTTATGTATTTTATATCAAAAATATTAGATGAAAATTCAAATGAAAATTTCACAAAATTAAAAACAGAAACAATAAATAATATAATAAATGATTTCCTAAATTTAGACACTGAAATTTTTAATTCTGAATCTAATTTTTTTTCAAATAAATCACAAGAAATAAAATCATTTCCTTTTCTTAAAAATAATACACAATTAAAAATCCAAATTATTCCTCCTTCAATTGAATTAATAAAAAATAATAATATTTTTATTTATAAGATTGCAGGAAAAGGACTTTTAATTTATTTATTAAAAATAAATTTTAATAATTGGGATATTCCTTGTTTATGTTATTTAAGTTCTTTTAAAATTTTTAGACAATCAATCTCAAATTTATTTTATAAAGAATGTAATTACAAAAAAACTATTTTAGATATTGATTTAGAATATAATCATAATATATTAAGAAAAACAAAACATAAAAATTTTTTTTATCAATTTTTTAACGATTCAATTTATTTTTTAAATTTAACTTCTTATATTATTGATATTAATGTAGATGATAATTCAAATATTTTTCAAACTTCTTTTTTAGAATTTAAAATTCTTTATAAATTATCAAAAAAATATAATATAAAAGATATTATATATAAGTGTTCATTTATTAATAATAAAACAAAAAAAGCACTTTTTTCTTTAGATTTATTAAATGGAATAGAAATCAATCAATTAGATAATTTTTTTTATAAATTTGATGAAGATAATAAAAATCATATTCAAATTAAAATTTCAAATCCTTCTTTACAATGGAGTCAATTAATTAAAAAATCGAATCCAAATCAAATAATTAAACATACTTTAATTTTAAAAGATGAATTTTTAGATGAATTAGCTGAATTAAATTTATTTGATTGGTATAAATTTTTTACTGTGAAGGAAGAAATATTGAAAAGAATAATAAAAGAAAATGAATTAAGTAAAAAGTTTTCAACACAATCATGTAATGTATTACCAAAATCTAAAGTCTTAAAAGGATTATATGGTAGAAGAAATACCTCTAAAAAAGTTAAATCAACAAAATTTGAAAATTAATTTAATTTTTACTATTTATTAACAAAAGTCAATGAAAAAAGAATTATATCAAAAATAAAAATTCAGAAATTTTTTTTTTCATATAAAAAAATATTTTAATTAAGATAATATGAAAAAGGAAAAAAAACAAATTCATTAAGGAAAATACAATAAGAGAAGTTAAAGAAACAATATATAAAAATTTTTTGAAAAGAATTTAGAATTAAATAAAGATTTAATTATTAAAAAAAATTAAATATTAAATATCAAATATCAATTAATCAATATGTAAATCTTTTCTTAAATAAATTTGTTCTTGTGCATTTTGAAGAACTATATATTCAAGAAGTTTATGTTTTTTTTTTACAAGTTCTTCAAATTTTTTTTCTCTTAATATTTCATTTCTATTATATAATTTATTTATTAATTTTGACGCATAACATTCTTTACCATTAGAATTTAATCTAAGAGACTTAATTTCTTTTTTTAAATATTTAATTTGATCATTATTATATTCTTTAATAGAATTTTTTGAAAACATTGGATTATCATTTATTATTAAAGTATTTTCAAGAGATAATTTTTGATTTTTAAAGTCATTTATTTGTTTATTTTTCTCATCATATAATTTTTTAAATAAATTTTTATAAGGAATGATAGACTTCATTGATTGACTAAAATAATTTTTATCAATTGATATATTAAGACATTTTTTAATTATATTAATTAAAGGTTCTCTGAAATCAATTTCTTTAGAATTATTAGTTAAATAATCAGAAAATTTATTTATATTTTCTGTAGTATAATACTCAGGTTCTAAAATTAATTTTTCTTTAAAAAATTCAGTAACATATTTATTTTTTTTATTTGGGTATTTATTTATTAAAAAATGTAATTTTGATAATATTTCATTATTTTTTTCAAATCTTACTCTTTCAGATCTGGAAGAAAAAGAATATTTAAAAATAGGAGTAAAAGGTAAAATAATATTATTGTTATCAATTCTTTCTGATAAAGATGTTGATCTAGAAATTCTTTTATCTACTCTTTTTTTATCTTTTTTAATTTTATATATATTAAATATTGATTTAGTTTTTTTTTGTTGTTTTTCTTCATTAAAATCTAGTTTTGATTTCATTAAATCTGAATTGAATGAATTATTTATACTTAAAGAAAAATCTTGAAAAAAATTATTTGAAGAATTATTTTTTTTTCTAAAGAGAATTCTTTTAGGAGAAAAATTATTTAATTTTTTACCATTTTCATTATTGTATGAATTTGTATTTTTTAATAGGAAATTATTAATTTTTCTTTTAAGAATTTTTCCTTCTTTAAAATAATCATTTCTTCTTTTTGGTATACTCTTTAAAAATGGGGTCATTAAACTTAAATTATTTTGTTTTTCTTTATATATTTTTAAAATCAAATCTTTGTTTTTATTGTTTTGGAACATATTATCTTTTTGCTCTTTTAATTTCATATGATATTGAAATATTAATTTTTTTAAATTCTTTTGTGTTGGAGAAATTGAAGAATTCTTTTTTGTTAATCTTATATTATTTGAATCTATAGAAAGTTGTTTCACCTCCATATTAAATTTTAAAAAAAACTTTGATTTAAAATGATTATAATATATCAAATATTTAAATATATGAAGCATAAATATTTTATTTCTGAAAATAAAAATAAGTAATATAGTAAAAGTATTATTTATGAAGTTAAATAATTTGATTTCACTTTATAATAAATAATTTAAATATAATAATATAAAAAAACAATCATATGGAAAAATTATAATATTTTTTTGGGCAATTGTAAAAAAAAAGTTTTTTTCATAAAATCGCTTTTTAACATATATAGAAACTATTTTTAAAATTTGAAATCATAAATAAAAAAAGCATTCAAAATTAAAAATGGAAATATAAAATTATAATTTTTCAAAAAAATAAAAAAAATATTAATAACACAAAAGAAAATAATAGTTAATATACTTTAATTAAAAATTTAATCATATTATATTCTATAATAAAAAATTAATTACATTTTTGAATTTTTGAATTACATAGACAATTAATTATTATTAAAAAAATAATAAACATTAAACTAATTTAATCTATTCTATTAAAATTTAAAGTTATAAATGGAAAAAGAAAAATTTAAAAAGATTTTACCGACTCGTTTATTTGTAAATAAACTTCCTTCATCACAATTAATTTCTTCTTCTATAAAAGAAAAAAATCAAAATGAAAAAATTAAAAAAGAAAAATCAATTTTACAAAAAGAAGAATCATTATCGTTTTTAAAAAAAGGAATAAATTCAATGTTAAAATCAAGTAGTTCAAAATCAATAATTAAATCAGTTGAAAAAGTGAAAAATGAAATAGAAGAAAATCAAAATAAAACTTTAATTGATAATAATCAAAATAAAAAAATAAATTCCCTAAAAAATACTTTTATTACAGTTCAAACTTCAAATATTCTTCCAAAAAATTCAAATAAATCAAGAAATATATTAAGAGCAAGTTTAGAAATTAAAAATCAATTAAACAAAAAAAATTTAGATTGTAAATCATTAAATAATAAAAGTAAAAAAGAAAATAAAAATTGGCAAGTAATTAATAAATTAAGTTTATCTAATTTTTTTGTTTTAGAAGAAAATAATGAAGAAGGAGACATTACAAGTACATCAACAACTACAACAACTACTCCTTTAAGAGAATCAAAAAATAATTTATGTGAAATTCATAGATTTGTTGCAGAAAAAGAAGGAAAAAAATTAGAAAATAAAATTTTTGGTAAAAAAAGAATTATACATCCTAAAAAAACTCCAAGTTTAACAATTACAAGAAATAAATCACAATTTGAAACTAATATAAATAATAATAAAACTTCATTAAATAAAAATATTAATAATAATATTATTAATTATAATAATATAAATAATGATAATAATACAATTTGTAATTATTATTATAATAAAATTGAAGAAGAAAAGTGTGAAGAAAGTGTTAATATAGAAGATTTAATTATGATTCAAGAAAAATTTGTTTTAATCAATAAATGCTTTTATTTAAGAAATTACTCTTTATTATATAAAATTTGTTTTGAATGGTTAAATTATTTTTTTAATTCAAGTTTAAAAGGTTCTCTGAATCAATTTTTCATAGATAAAAATATAAAAATTATTATAGAAACTTCAAATACATTAACATTAATCACTATATTAATACTATATGATTTATCCCATAAAGAAAATTATTTTGAAAATTATATAAATTTACTGGTTGATATGTTTAATAATTGTAATAAAAATTATTTATTAATTTGTCAAAGTATTTTATCAAAAATAAAACCTGAATATTTAAAAGGAAATATTTGGGTGGATAAATTAAGAGAAATAACATCTCATTTATTAAATTTAGATTCTTATGTAAATCAAATATATAAAAATACAAATGAAATTTATTCAGATATCACTGAACTAATATTAAATATAAAATCAAATTACCAAATTCTAAATTATAATATAATAAATATATTTAATAATTATAATGAATTTTCTCCTGAAGAAATTTACAGAATTTTCATAAGTGATATTTTAGAAATAAATAATAAAGAAGGCTCACTACTTTTTTCTTCTCTAAAAACAAGTAATCCAATAGGAAACAATATAATAAAATCTAATCCCCAAAAGCCATTAACTTTAATATTAGATTTAGATGAAACCTTAATTTCTTTTATATTTTCAAATGAAAATGAAGGAATAAGCAGATTAAGACCATACTTATATTATTTTTTAGATTTAGTAAAAAAATATTATGAAATAATAATCTTTACTGCAGCAACAAAAGAATATGCTGATCCCATTTTAGATGTAATAGAAGAAAATAAAGGTTATTATTTTAATTATAGATTATATAGAGACAGTTGTACAATTGTGAATAATATATTTATGAAAGAAATAAGTAAAATTGGAAGAGATGTTAAAAAAAGTATTATTGTAGATAATATGGCACAAAATTTTAAAATGGAAAAAGAAAATGGAATTTTAATTTCTAGTTTTTGGGGAGAAGATTCTAATGATAAATCTTTATTTTATTTAGGAAAAATTTTAGTTAGTGTTGCTATTGATATGATGGAAAGTAAATTTGAAAATGATATTAGAAATGTTTTAATTAAATATAAAGATGATATTATAAAATATGTTAGTATGAATTAATGTTTATGCTATTTTTCCTTTTTTTTCAACACCAGGTTTATTTGTTTTTATTTTTTTATTTTTTTTTGTAGATTTTCTTTTGCTTTATTGTTGTCATTAGTATAGATTTTTTTAAATTTTTATTATATTATAGTAGAATTTTTATTTTTTTATATATATTTTATATTTAAATCTTTTAATAAGGTAAGAATATTTTAAAAAATTTTACAATACCAACAATTAATTATATTCCAATCATTATTTTTCTTCATTAATTAATAATTATAAAGCCTATTAAACATTAAAGAGATTATACAATTTTGAAATTTTTTTCTAAAAAGAAAAAATTATCCCTCTATCATAAAAAAGTTTTCAAAGAAATTACAAATTGTTTAAGAAATGATTATTATTTAATTATTCAAAAAATTATATCCAATCTCACTTCATTTTGTGAAATTCTAATTTTCATAAAATCTACAAGAGGTATATTTTCATATTTTAATAATTAAAACATTATTAAATAATATCAATTTTTAAGTTTTCTTTAAAAAAATATGATTTTTAATCAAATCATAAATTCTATGTTTTTAAAAAAGAGTGAAGTAAAAATCAAAACTTTCTTTTTTGTTGATAGTTTAAAAATAAAGATTATTTTCTGGGATAATGAAAAACATTATTTTATTTTAAAATAACTTAATCAAACTCTTTATTTTTTTAATAAAAAAAAAAAAATAAAATCGAAAATGTCATTTCATTACAAACCAATTCCTCCATTATCATTGGCTCAAAGTTTTAATTTATCTAAACACTTTTATCTTTCAAAAAAAATAGTTTTGGTTTCAAATATACCTAAATTCCTTTTTTCAAAAGATATTTTATACCAAAAAAAATTTTTAGGCCAATATGGACATATTAAGCAAATGATATTTACAAAAAATAAAAAAAAAGAAAAAAATATTATAACTCAATTTGATACTGTTAATCAAGCTGCTTTAGCAGTTTTATCTCTTAATAATTTTAATATTAATAATGATATTAAATTAAAAGCTATTTATTTTAAAACAAAATATTGCATTAATACTCTTAATAATAAAGATTGTAATGATATTAATTGTTTATTTATACATGATTTAAAAATTGATGAATATTCTTATATAGAATTAAAAAATAAAAACTATTTTGATAGTTATAAAATTGCATTAGATATTATTCATATTGAAAAAAATGATTTTGAAATAATTTATAATAAATTAATTGGTGAAAATTATTATGAATTTTATTCAAAATTTCCGAAAATGACACTTAAAAGATTAAAAAACAAAGAATATATAAAAAATTTATTTCAACAGGAAAATGAAAAGAATCAAATTATATTAAAAAGAATATCTGATAATATAAATACTTCTCAAAATAATATTGATGAAAATGAAAAATCTTCAACAGATAACTCTTCTGATTTAAACAAATTTTCAAATAATTTAATATTTAAAAAAAGAAAATTTTCTAGATTTAATTTTGTAAATAATAAAATTAAATTAAGTTTAAGTGTTATTATTCCAGATTTTTTTCTGGATTTCTTAGATAAAATTATTACTTTGAGATATAATGAAAAAAATAACAATGATAAAAGGAATTTGTTAATTATTAATGATTATAATTGTAATTGGAATGAATTAATTAAAAAATTAAAGTTTAAAGGTATTTTATTCAATTAATTCAATTTGTATTTTTGTATATATTATAATTAATAATAGCGTAAATTATATATATATTATTATTAATCTTGTTATTAACTAATAATTATAATAAATGTTAAATTTGAGTTTTAATTAGATAATTGCTAAATCATAGAAACAAAAGTAATTTTTATTTTCGGAAAAAGAATGTTCAGTCTTCTTTTAGAAAAGAATCTAATTTGATTCTTATATAATCTAATTTAAGTCAATTATAGATATTCTAATAATCAAATGACTAATATAAAGACAATATATTTAAATCACATAAGCATTCTAAAGATTAATGTAAAATATTATTTCAATAATTTTTATAAGTTTTCGCAATTTTTATTATTTTAAATAAATAAGTTATTTTAGTCATTTATCATTGATATTGAAAAAGTAAAGCTTTATTTTCAAATAATTGATTACTTTATATTGATTCTCAACTATTATTATTTTTTTTATTTTTAAATAACAAAAAATTAATTTTAAATTTAATATTTTGATTTAATTAATAATGATTATTACAGTTTATTTTTGAGCTGAAATGTTAATTTAAAAAAAATTGAATAAATTTATCAAATAGAATAGCCCTCATTCTTAAAAAAAGATTAAATTTTTTAAATAAAATATAATTTATGTTATAAATTTTAAAGACAAAAAAATATAAGAATTATAATTAATTGTTATTAAATGAATGATTAATTATTTATTATAAGAACATATATTATCTAAAATATTTAATGAATAATAATTATAATAATTATTATTCAATAATAAAATGGGATGTTCACAAATAAAAAAAGAAGAGAAAATTATTGAAGAAGAACAGAAAAAGAAAAGTAGAAATAATTATATTTAATAAAAAAGAAAAATAGATTTTCTTGAAGATATCATTGATATAAAAACAGTCCAAATAAAAGGAGATATGTTATTTAGTGAGACAATTGGAAAACCAAAAGAACATTATGATATATTAGAACCAATAAATCATGGAACAACTTCAATGACAAAAAGAGTAAAAAATAAATTTTCAGGTATGATACGTTCAATGACTGTAATAAAAAAAGCTTTTATAGATTTACAAGAAGATGAAAAAAATTTTATGAAAGAAATTGCAATTTTACGTACATTAGATCATATGAATATATTAAAAATATATGAATTTTATCAAGATGAAAAATGTTTTTATTTAATTAATGAATATTGTAGCAAAGGAGATTTATTTGAAAAAATACAAAATGGAAGATTAAATGAATATTCAGTATGTTATATAATAAAGCAAATATTAAGTGCAATAGAATATTGTCATGATAATAATATTATTCATAGAGATTTAAAATTAGAATCTATACTAATAGAATCAATAGAAAATATTACTATAAATAATGAAGACGTAGAATTATTAAATATAAAAATAAGTGATTTTTCTTCAGCAAGATCATTTAGAAAAAATAAAAAATTAAGTAAAAAAGTCGGAACTCCTTTTTATATTGCTCCTGAAGTTTTAAATAGAAATTATAATGAAAAATGTGATATTTGGTCTATTGGAGTTATAATGTTTATGTTATTAACAGGAAAACCTCCTTTTTGGGGAGATAATGATAAAGAAATTATTCAAATGGTTAAAGAAGGAAAAATGGATTTTAGAAAAAATGAATGGAATGATATATCTAATGAAGCAGTTGATTTAATTAATAATATGTTAAAATATGACTTTAAAAAAAGATATTCTGCTTATGAATGTTTAAGACATATTTGGTTCAAAAAGTTTTTATATAAATTTTTAGTTTCTAAAAATGATATTCAAGAATATTATAATAATATAATTAGTTTTCAAACTAATCCTATTTTTTTCTTTCAACAAGCTAGTCTTGCTTATATTGTTCATCATATTGTTAGTGGAGGTGAATTAGATAAAATAAAAAAATTTTTTATTTATATTGATGAGAAAGGTTTAGGTAAAATTTCTCTTACTGAAATTGTTAATAAATTTAAAAAAAAAATTGAGAATGTAAACGAAAAAGAAGTTTTAAAAGTTTTAAAATATATTGACCAAGGAAAAACTGGTTATTGTGAATTTGAAGAATTTGTAAGAGCTTGTATTAATAAAAAAAATTTATTAAATGAAGACAATTTAAAAATTTCATTTTGTTTATTTAATAAAACTGGAATTAAAAAATCTATTTCTTGTCAAGATTTTAAAAATATTTTAGGATTACAAACAAAATTTTCTAATAAAACTTGGGAAAAAATTATTAATCAAATTGATATTAATGGAGATGGACAAATAGAATTTTTAGAATATAAAGAAATGATGCTTAAATTTTTAAACCCCTAATTTATTTTAATCTTTTGTAATATTTATTTCCTTATTTTAAAATTTAAATGAGTTTATTATAAATTTGAATTTATAATGGTTTTAAATAATTATATTTCTTATAAAAGAGAATTATTGAGAATTTTTTAAATTATTAAATAAAAAAGTATATATTTTTTATTTAATTTTATTTAAACATTGACTCCTAAAGAAAGCATTAAAAAGAATGATCCTATTCCTAAATATATAGAAGCAAATAAAGATAATAAAAGTTCTCTTGCAAGTTTTCTATCATTTCTTTTATAAGTTACTATATATAATGAAAACCAACATGTCAAAATAAATCCTAATAAAAAGAAAATTACACTAAATTTATAATGATCAGCAACTTTAACTGGAAGAGAAAGTATATATGGTAAAATAATATTTTTATTAGCTTCCATTGTATCAATTAATTAAATTGATTAATATTATTATTTAAATTTATTTAAATAATAATTCTTAACTATTATTATTAAATAATTAATTTTAATGGAAGAAAGGAAAGAAAATAAGGATAAACTTAAAAAAAAAATTGTTAAAATTATATCATTTTCAACGAATCATGAAGAATTAAGTCCTCAAAGTGTTATTTCAATTTATTTATCGAAAATAAATTTATCAAATATTCCTTTAGATAAACCTTTAGTAGAATATGATAGAGAAATGCATTATATGAATATTCATGTTAAATTTTTAAGTTTAGAAATTTTAGTTGATGATGAATTTGATCAAAAACAATTTGTAACTTTATGTGGTAAAGCTCAAACTTTTATGTTTTTTATTGATTTAGAATATGAACAATCTTTTAGTAATTTAAAAAGTATTATTTATTTTATAAGAAATAAAATTGATCCTGATTTTAAAATTTTTATTTATGGAATTTATAAAAATAAAGAAAAAATACAAGATAATCTTACTATTAAATCTATGGAAAGTTATCTTGATTCACAAAGAATATTTTTTGATTATTGTGAAGTTGATTTAAATGATGAAGAAAATTTAATTAAAATTTTTGATTTTATCACTTTGGAAGGTATTAATAATATAAATCAAATAAATAACATTAAGAGTTCAGACGATTATCATAGTTGTTCACAATGTTCAATTTTATAAATTATAAAAGTCCTATTTTAATATAGAATGAATTATAAAAATAGATATAAATTAATTTAAAATATAATATTTATTTATACAGTATGAAAAATAAATACATTTTAAAAAACTATTTCTTTTTGGGGGTTAAATTTAAAATTATATAAATTTAAAAAAAATTTTTTATATCCTTCATTATTGTAAAAAAATATATATCATCTTCAAATAAAACTTTATTATATATTATTTTAAAATTAACTTCAAAATATCAAGTTTATTCATATTAAATTTCATAATTTTTTATATTATAGTTATTTTATTCAGGTTTTGAATATTTTTCATACTATAATTGTTTATGTGACATAAAAATATTATTTGAACATTCTTTTTTTATTTGAATATATTTATTTTAAAATATTTAATTCTAATTTAATATAAAATATTCTAATTTATTTATTCCAAAATTTAATATCAAACAAAAATTAATTATTATTTATTTAAGAAAACATAATGTCTAGTTTAATTGATATATATCAATCAAAATTAAAAAAACTAAATCAAAAAATAGAATACAATTTTGGTACATTATCAAAAAAAACAGAAGAAAAATTATCAGAAATAAATGACAATTTAAAAGAATCTCAAAAATTATTAAAAAATTTAGAATTAGAAGTATCAGGAGAATCACAACAATCAAATTCATATTTAATATTAAAAATATATAAAAATTCATATAATGAATATTCTAAAAAATACAAAGTAGAAAAAGAAAAATATGAAAATTCATTAAAAGAAGTTTCATTAGGAATAAATTCAGATATAAATTTAAAGCAAAATTTAAAGAATGATGAAATTGCATATAATTCTTTTAATAAATTAGAAAATGTTAGAAGAATTTCAATTGAAATGGAAGGTTTAGGTCAAGATGTAATGAGAGATATGAATTCGCAAAGTGAAACTATGAAAGGAATTAATTCTAAAATTGGAGATGTTAGTAATGATTTAAATACTTCTAATGCTTTACTTACTGAAATGAATAAAATTCAAAGAAGAAATAAAACTATTATTTATCTTTATGGAGCTTTTTTATTTTTTGTTTTTTTGGTTATTGCATTTTTTAGGATTTATCCGAAGTTTAAAAGTGGAAATAATAATAATAATAATGTAGAACCTATGAATATACAAAATAAAAGTAATATTACTAGTTTTTTTAAATATTAAATTTTATTTTTATAATAGACAATACTTTTTTTATTATAATTATTAGTATTTTAAAAATGAAATAAATAAATATAATTTGAATAAAATTTTAATTCTTTATATAAAAAGTCATTCTATTGATATATTGTTTTTTTTAATTAAAATAAAAAGATATATTTAATTAAAAATATTTAAATATTTATTCATAAAAACACCAATTTGCTTCATAAAATTATAAATTAATTGAAAAGATTATATTCCAATAAAATATATAAAAAACATTTATTTATGATTTACGGTGATATTATATAAATTGGAAAAAAGATAATACGATTTGATTCATAAAAAACTTATATAATTTATTTATTAAAAACAATTTAGACCTATTAATAAAACAAACTTTATTTCTTAAGAAACAATTATTAAATTTATTTATTAAAAATAAAAGTATTATTTAAAAAATATAACAACCTTCACAACATTTATTATTTCTTAATAAATCATTATCATTAATAAAATGAAACATATCACAAATATTACATTTAATTTTACCTTTAACATTTTCATTGCTAATATTTTTTTTATTATTAATATCATCATCTACTTCTCCTTGAGTTTCTATATAATCATCATCATTTTCATCTTTTTCAAAAATTATTGTTTTATTTGCATAACATTTTAAACACATAATATGTTGTTTATCACAACATAATAAACCTCCTCCTGTATTTTTTTCTCTTAAAATTTGAATATTTTTATATTGTTCTAAATAAGTTAAATTACCTTTTTTATTATCTTTATTATAATTTGCTAATTTTTTACAACAAATCATACATAATGTTTTAATATAATTTTCCATTCTAATTTTTGCATCTTTTTTTTTATCACTTAAATCTTTTGATTCATTTTTTAAAGGCTGAATATGTTTTATTGCTTCAATTGGCTTAAAATCATTATTACAACAACAACGAATTTTTGCAAAAGTATTTTGTTCATAAATATTAATATACATTTTATTTTGAGTTGAATTTTTTATTTTTTCATGTAGACATTTTTGACAATATCTACAACCACATTCTAATAATGCTGTTTCGTTTTTTTTTGTTTCTTTACATTGATTACAAGTATAGATTATTTTATTTATCATTTTAGTTAAAACATTTTCATTGTATAATTCAATAATTTCATCATTATCAATATAACATTCATTTTGAAGTTTAATTCTTCTTGAATAATATTCTATTCCAAAATAAGAATCTTCTTCAAAAAATTTTAATCTTTTATCAATGATTGAATCCATAAATTCATTTAAACACTTTTGACAACATATAAATTTTTTTTTTAGAAATATTATTTGGTTTGTTTCTGTATTACATATTTTACATATTTCTTTCTCTTTTAAAATAAAAGTTAATTTTTTAACATTATTCTTATTTTTCTTAATTTCCTCTTTTATTATATCATTATTTTTATTAATATTTAAATATACAACATGATATCCAGAAAAAAAATAACCAATAATAATTAAAGGATAATTTTCACTGTCACCACTTAAATTAATTATTTGATTTTTAATATTCTTAAAAGTTCCTTCAACAACAATGATTTTAACATTGACTCTAAATAAATAAGGTAACAAACAAATTACAGTAAATATTGGTTCAATTCCAAATTCTTTTATTCCTTCAAAATAAGATAATAAATAATTTAAAACTGGATATTTTGTTAAATGTAATAAATAACTGTGTATAACATTTCTTAAATAAATTATCATTGCTTTATCAAATATTTTATTTTTTAATTTATATGCTTTTAAAAATAATTGATAAGCTTCTTTTTTTTTATTTTTTTTTGAATAAGATAAAATAAGTTTTAAAATACCTTTTATAAGTTTTGTATCTAAATTTTGGCTTTTATATATATTATTTATTTTTGAACTGAAAATTTCACTAATTAACATTTCTAAATCAGTAATATTACTTTCAAGAATATAATTTTCAATTAAAGAAAACATAAAAGATCTATAAAAAGAATCTCCATCATTTAAAATATTTCTCCAAAAATTAAAGTGATTTTTTTGAAGTTTTAACATTAATTCATAATTAGAATATAAAGAATATTTATAAAGAAAAGTTTCAAAATTTTCAAAATTTCCAATTATTTGATTAAAATTATCATTTTCAATTTCATTTTCTTCAAAAATTTGATTTTCTAAAGTTTGTTCATCTATTTCTGATAAATTTTGTATTTTTTTTTTTTCATAAATTGATTCCATTTCTTCTTCATGATTCATATTTTTAATCCATTCTTCATTTTTATGAGAAAAAATCAAAAATTCTTCATTTAAATTAATAATTCCTTTAAAAAAATATTTGGATAAAAAATTATATTTTCTTTTATTTAAATTTTGTTCATTATCCTTTTTTATTATATTTTCGTTAAAATTGTCAATTCTTTCACTTAATTTTTTTTCATTATCTTTAAATTGAGAAATAAGGAAATAATCTTTTAAATTATTTATTTTTGGTTCTTCTTTTTTACAATTATAAATATTATCTACAATATCATCAATTTTATTTATTTCTTTATTATTATATTTTTCTATTATCTTTTATTTGTTTCTATTTCTTCTCTACTATCATTTTTTGATTCAATATCATTATTTTCTTTATTACCATTTAATTCTTGTTCTTCTTCTTCTATAACATCTTCAATTTTTTTGAAAGATGTTTTTGACTTAAATTTTATATTATCTTTTTTTTTGTTTGTTGAAATTTCTTCTTCACTAATTTCTTCAATTTCGAAACTTTCTTCTTTTTTATTTTCAATATTATTATCTTCTATCTTATTATCTTTTTTATTATTATCTTTTATATTATTTTCTTTTTTATTATTATCTTTTATATTATTATCTTCTATTTTATTATCTTCTATATTATTATCTTCTATATTATTATCTTCTATTTTATCTTCTATTTTATTATCTTCTATTTTATTATCTTCTATTTTATTATCTTTTATATTATTATCTTCTATTTTATTATCTTTTATATTATTATCTTTTATATTATTTTCTTCATTTAATATTTCATTTTTATCTTCTGTGTTTAAAATTTTTTCATCTTCTTCTTCAGAATTTTTTTCAATAATACTTAAACTTTCAGCTTCTTCAATATTTGAACTATTTATTTTTCCAATAAAATTATTTTTTTCAGTTTTTTTATTTTTATTTTTATTTTTTTCTTCTTCTTCTTTTTTCTTTTTTAATTTTTCTTCTTCTTTTCTTTTTTTTTTTATAATTTCTTTTAATTCTCTTTCTCTTCTTTCTTCATCTTCTATTAATTGTCTTTTTAAAAATTCTTCTTCTTCAATTTTTCTTCTTTCTAAATACTCTTTTTCTCTTTTAAGTCTTTCTTGTAATTCTTTATTTTTTCTTTCATATTTTTCAGTTTCTTTTTTTAATTTTTCTAATTTTTCTTTATTTCGTTTTTCTTTTAATTCAATTTCTTTTTCTCTTTTTTCTATTTCTTTTAAATGTTCATATCTTATTCTTTCACTTTCTTCTTCTTCTTTTTTTAATTTATTTAATTCTTTTATTTTTTCTTTTTCTAATCTTTCTTTTTCTTCTTTTAATTTATTTAATTCTTCATCTTCTTTTTTTTCTTTTTTTTCTTTTTCTTCATTTTTTAAAAATGATTTTTTATTTATACTTTTTAAAATTGAATTTCTTAATGGTATATTATCAGTAGGAAGATCATTAATAATAGAAATTTTATTAAATTTAATATTATCTTCATTATTTGAATCTTCTTGATTTTTTTTTTCAAATTCAAAAAAAGATTCTTTTAAATTTACACTATTTAAAATATTGAAATTGTTTAAATTTGGATTTAAAATATAACTCTTTGCTAAATTATTATTAAAATTATTATTATTATTCTCATTGTAATTTGTGTTTGGAACTAAAATTGACTTACTTATATTTTTTGTATTTACTGATTCTAAAATATTTTTTGTTAAATTTTGGATATTATTTTTTTGTTGTTTTAATTGGGAAAATAAAGAATTAAATTGTGATTCTGTTAATTTATTTTTTTTTTCCTCAAATTTGACTTCTTTTTTTTTATTTTTTTTCAAATTTAATTCTATTGAATTTTTCATTTGATTTGATTTCATTTTTTATTTGATTTTATAATTATACTCAATTTTCATAAATCAATTAAATCTTTAATAAATATTTAATTCAATTAAAACTTTAAATTAAAAAATTTATTTTTTCATATAATAAAATATAATTTCAAATATTTTAATTAAAAAAATGAAAGCTACAAAACATAAAGAACAAATAAAGTCAAAAGACAATAAAAAAATGAAAATATCAACATCACCATATTTAAAATATTCATTCACTGAATTTTCAAATGATAATAAAAATTTAAAAGGAAATACTTTATCAAAAAATGAAACAACTAAACATATTAAAAAAAAATCAAGGAAAAATATTACAAATGTTTTATGCTTTTCAAATACTTCAAATTTAAAAAAAAGAAATGTTTCAATTAATCTAAAAAGAAATTACGATAGTATTTCAGATGATCAAAGTATAAGTAACTTAATAAAATTAATAAATAATGAAAAAATTTTACCAAAAAAAAAATTAAAAAAATCTCAAAAATTAAAAATTACAGTTTCAAATGATTTTTCTTTTTCTAATATTACACCATCAAATATAGAAGATGAAAAAAATAATAAAGAAAAAATAATAAATAGTAATTTTAATTATAATAATTTAAAAACTAATACTTGTTCAAAAGTTAATTTAAATAAAAATAATCCTTTTTTAGATAAAGAAAATAAAAATAATTTAAATTCAAATGACAAAAAAAGAAATGAAAATCTATCTGAAATGTTTAATTTATTGAATGAAAAATTAAAAACTAAATTAAATGAGAATAAATCAAATAAGAATAAAAGATTTAATTCACTTCAAAAAATTTTTGAAGAATTAATATTATTAATCCCAGAAGAAAATAAAAATATTTTTAATACAATTTTAATAGGAATACATGATATAATAACAGAATATTATTTAGAATTAAAAAATTTAAAAGAAGAATATGAAAAAAATAAAAAAAAGATTATTGTTTTAGAAAAAGATAATAATAATAACTTAAAAATTATAAAACAAAAAAATTTAGAAATTGAAAAATTAAAAAAAAAAATTTCTTGTGGTATGACTTCACAAGAACAACAAATAATAAGTAAAAGTACAAATTCTTCTTTTGTAAATTCTATTTCAAGTGATAAAGAAAAATCAATTGATAAAAATAAAAAATTTATTAAATCAGAAAGTCAAAATAAAATTGAAGAATTAAATAAAAAAAATATATTTGATTTAAATGCTTTATATTTTTATGATAAAGTTAGAATGAAATCTGATTTTAGTTCAGTTCCTAAAAGTAATAATGGTGATTTAATTCCACCTTTAAATTTAAATTTTGAAAATAATGAAAAAGTTTTAAATGAAAATAAAAAAAATAAAGAAGATAAAAAATTAAGTTTTATTGAAAAAGTTGCTTTAAGTTTTGAGTAAATTAATGGTATTTTTTTATTTATAAATAAAAGGGATTTTTAAAATTTAATTATTATAAAAATATTGTATAATTTATATACAGCTCAAAAAATTGAATTTAAAAAAGAAATAAATATAAAATCAAATAAAATATAAAACTTAAATCTTTTTTTTTCCATTTTCTTTTAGTTTTTACTTAATTTTATAAATAATATTTTTATTTTATTTACAAAAATAGTATTATTTTAATATATAATGGAAGTGAGTTTTTAACATATAAAATAATAATGATATAGGTCAAAATCATTCAATAGAAATAAAAAAATTGTAAATGAAAGGAAAATGAATAAAAATTAATCTTTCATTTTTATTGATAAAATCAAAAAATAGATTTCTTAAAAAAAGATAATATTTTTTTAATTTTTGTAAATCTATTTAAATTGAGTATAATTAAGGTTGATATAATCTTTAAATAAATTTGAAAAGAGTTATTTCTTTATTCAATAATAGTTACTATATAAAATAATTATTGTTTGATGGCCAAATATAAGTTTAAAAAACATGAAATAAATAATTATTTTAATAATAAAAAAAATGCATTAATTCATTAATTGTTAAATGATTTACAAATTATAATCTAATATTTCATTTATTTTACAACAATTAATTATATTTTATTACTTTTAAATATTATTATTATTAAAATTAAGTGTATTTTTATAGAAAATAAAATTTTTATATGTATAAAAATATAAAATTCTATTTCATTAATTTATTCAAATAAATTAATGTCGAATGACTTAAATTATAAGATAATATTATTAGGAGACCAAAATGTAGGAAAAACAGCAATGATAAATAGATATTTAAGAAATACTTTTAATTTTTATGGTATTCAAACTACAGGGGTGAATATCGAAAATAAAGAGGTTATAATAGATAATAATAAAATAACATTTAGAATTTGGGATACTGCAGGTCAAGATAGATATAGAAATCTAACAGCAATGAATATAAAAGAAGCAAATATTATTTTATTAATTTGTGATATTACAAATATAGAATCTTTTAATAGTCTTGAATATTGGTATAATCAAACAAAAGAATATATAGATATTAATGAAGTTCTTTATGCAGTTATTGGAAATAAAAATGATTTATTTGAATCTCAAATTGTTTTAGATGAAAATATTGAAGAATTTGCTCAAAAAATAAATGGATATTTTTATTTAAGTTCTTCAATTGATGAAAATGCTGTTCATAATTTATTTAAAGATATTATTGAAAAATTTTATTATCAATTTATAAAACCAAACTTAAATAATCAAATAAATATAGAAAAAAAAAGAAAAATGTCAATTCAAATTTCAAATCAAAATAAGAAAAAAAAAAAATGTTGTAAGAAATAGTTTTTTACAAAATTCAATGTTCATTATTTTTTCTAATTTTCATCAAAAATATAAATCACACATTCATTAAACTAAATTCAATCTTATCTTTAAATATTATATGATTTAGTTATTGGGAAATAAGTATTTCAATAATTTATATTATTATTATTAATGAGAAATTTAACATAAATACATTTTTATGAAAAATTTAATTTAACTTTTCTAAAATTTGCAAAAGTTACAAAATAAATAGATTAAAATATATTTTTTACTCAATTACTTTGTTAAGAATGAATCTAATCAAAATTATTCAATTATTATTAAATTTGTGAAAAAGAAAACGCACATAAAAAAAATAATATTTTGAAAAATACAAGATGATTTTATTTATTAAAAATGAATATTTATTTAAAATTAATATATTTTTAATATTTAATTGTATATTTTTCAAAATAATTTTATTCTTATAAATTGGGAAAATGAATTTTAAATCATTTTTTTTTGAAAAAATTTTATTCTTCACATTTAAAAATTAATTAAAATAAAAATAAAAAAAAACAAATGTCAGTAAAGTCAATGTCTTCATCATCAATAAAAAGTAATATTTCATCCTCAAAGCATAAATTATGTTCAGATTATTTATTTAAATTTTCTCCAAATGATGAATACATTGCAATAACAAATAATTTACATTTATCAATATATTCAACAATAGATTTTAATTTCTCAAATCCAACATTTAAATACCAATTTAAAGATTCAATAAGTAATATTGATTTTTCTCCTTTTTCAAATTATATTTTAGTAGCTTTATATGAAAGAAATATATGTTATTTAAAATCTTTAAATAAAAAAGGAAATAATTTTACAAATAGAATAGATGAAGGTTTATTTGGTTTATCAAATGTAATTTTTTCACCTTTAAATACAGATAAGAATCATTTAGATATATTAACATTTTCAGGTAATAGTCTCAGAATATTTATTTGGTCATTAGATATTAATTTAAAAAGTGAAAGAACAATAATTTCATCTTCTTTTTTAATAAATCCTAAATTTAATAACAAAAATGGATATGATTTTAAAAATAATTTAATGTGCTTAGCTGAATTTAGAAATTATAAAGATTCTAAATTTCATGATTGTATTGGAGTTTTTGATATAAGAGATTGGAGTGTTATAAATGATTTTCAAATTTCAACTATAGATTTACAAAAAATTGAATGGGCAAATGATAATGAAAATATAATAGTTTCTGATTCAACTTTATTATGTCAAATTTTAATTTATAATTCACATTCTGGAGATTGTGTTTATATAATTAAACCTTATGAAGATATTTATGAAAATAATATTAAACAATCGGGCATTTCAAATTGGAAAAAACATAATAATTTTATTTCTGTTTCTTGTTTTGATGGGTGTAATTATATATATAAAGATTTCCAATTTATTGATTCTTTTGATTTTTGTGAATTTATAATTGATGAAGAAATTGATATTATTAAAGAAGAAGAAATTTACGGAGATAATGGAGAAAATATTAGTGATTTTAAAAAATATAAAGCACCTTATAAAATTGATAAATTTATTAATTATATTAATAAAGGAAAAAATGTTTCTCAAGAAATTGAATTTAGTCATAACAATAAATTTCTAGGTTTAGTGAATAATAAAGATGAAATGAAAAATATTTTGTGGATTATTAATTTAGTCGAGTTATGCTTAGAAAAAATTATAATATTTAAAAATAAAATAAATAAAATTAAATGGCATCCTAATTCAAATAATCTTTATATTTTAGGTGATGGAGGAAAAATTTATTATTATGATGCAGATAATAAATATTTGGATTTTGAAAATTGTGGATTAATTTCTTCCCCAAATGAAATTAAATTTAATAAATTAGGAACAATATTTGTAATAGGAAATGGAAATCATATAATAATTAATCCAGTAAAATAAAATAAAAATCAATTATAATTTTTTTATTTAATAAATATATTTTTTTAAGTAAATTAAAACTAATATATTTTGATAAAAAATATAAAAATTTTAAAATAATAAAAAAAAATTAAATGCATTCTTTATTATCAAATAATACATTAAGTGAAATAGAAGGAAAAGAAGATAGATTATCATATAAAACAGTAATAGCGATTTTAATATTAATATTTCATACAATAGCAACTCCAATATTTCATAAAATAAATTTTTATTACATTCATGAAAGTGGAATTTGTATGATTTTAGGTTTTATAATAGCATTAATTTCAAAATTTGGTTTAAATACTGGTCAAAAGTTAAATACATTCATAATATTTGATGATGAATTTTTTTTTAATATTGTATTACCTCCAATAATTTTTAGTGCAGGATATAATTTAAAAAAAAAATCTTTTTTTAATTATTTTTCATATATAATAACATTTGGAATATTTGGGACTTTAATATCTTTTGGTACAATTGCAATATTAATCAATTATTCAAATAATTATAATTTATTCGGTGAATTTAAATTAGATTTAAAAACACTTTTATTATTTTCTTCAGTTATAGCTTCAACTGATACAGTTGTTTCATTAAGTTTTATAAATGATAATGAACAACCGAAATTATTTTCAATTTTATTTGGAGTTGGAGTTTTAAATGATGAAGTTTGCATTGCTTTATATAGAATAATTAAAAATTTTGATTTTAATAAACAACTTTCTCTTTTTTCTATTTTTACAATTACAAATTCATTTTTAATTTTATTTGCAATGTCAACTTTATTAGGAATTGGAGGAGGATTACTTTGTTCTTTAACATTAAAATTATTAAAGCCTTTTCATTTAAATAGAGTTCAAGAAAGTTCTTTAATAGTTTTTTTTGCTTTTTTAACATATTCAATAACAGATACATTGGATTATTCTTCAATAATTGCATTATTATTTTGTGGAATTTTTATGTCACATTATGCTTTTTATAATTTAAGCTTTCAAGCAAGAGAAGAAAGTTCAATTGTAAGTAAAATTATGAGTAATATATCTGAAGGTTTTGTTTTTACTTATTTAGGATTAACTTCTATTTCAATTCCTTATGAATCTTTTAGTTTTAAATTTATATTATTGGTTTTTATTTTTGTTTTAATTGGGAGATTTTTTAGTATTTATGGTTTATCTTTTTTATTAAAGTTATTAAAATGTAATTTTTTCCAATTTTCTAAAAATGAACAAGGTATCACTTTTTTCGCAGGTTGTATTAGAGGAGCTGTTGCTTTTGGTTTAGCTATATCTATTCCTTCAAATAGTATTGAAGAAAGTAAAAACAAAAAAATGTTAATTAGTTCTACTTTAATTTTAGTTTTTCTTACTACTATTATTTTCGGAGCTTTAATGAATTATATTATTAAATATTTTTCAAAGGGGAAAAAGAAAAAAGATAATATTGATCCTTTTAATGAAGCTTTACAAAAATATTCTTTACAAGGATATGATGGTGAATTAATGACTATAGAATCTGGAAAAATTGTTAAAAATACTGAAGAAGACAATTATAATAATAGTGGACAAATAAAAGGATTTTGGTATAATATTGATGATAATATTTTAAGACCAATATTTATTGATGATTGGCCTGATGTTAAATATGAACATGAAGAAATTGCTAAAGAAATTTTACAAATTTTGAAAAAACACGAAGAAAGTAAAATGAAAGATAAAATTTTAAGAAGATTTAATGCTAATAATCCTTCAAGTTTTGAAGCTTTAAATCCTAAAAGTAAACATCCTTATAGTAAAAATGATAAAGAAAATAACAATTAAAATATAAATTTGAACAATTAATATTTTAATTATTACCTTTGAGTTTATATAAATTTATATAATTAGATTAAATTTTCTAATGTTAAAAAACATTATATTTTTAAATAAATTTAATTATATGTAAATATTATATTAAATAAAAGTGATTATATGTAAAATTCTTTATTTATTATTTTTTATGTCAAATTTTACAATATTTTTTGAAAAACTTTCTTTTATTAAAAATAAATTTCTTTTTCATTATAATATCTTAACTTTTATATTTCTTTCTCTAAAAATTACATATTTATAAATATTAACAATACATTTGAAAATATTAGAATTTTTTTATAATAAAAGAAAATATGGATTTGAATGAATCCCGTTGATTATAATATAATAATTAAATTTCAAATATAATAATCTAAAATTGAAAGATATGAGAAAAAATTAAAAAAATAAAAACAAACCAAAAAACAATTGAAAAAAAATTAATTCAATAAATTAAAAAAAAATAATAAAAATATCATATAACCTAAACTCAAAAAAAAAAAAAAAATGTTATCTGTAGAAACCGAAGCAAGAGTTGCAAAACTTCTTCTTTCACTTGCTGAAGGAGAGAGATCAGTGGAAATCAGTCGTCAAGTATTATCAGATAATTATGATTTTGATCCATATCAAATTTTTCGAGCTTTAGATACAGAATGTAAAAATAAAGTAAATTCATGTAACATATTAAATTTCCTTCGATGTAAAGGAATATTTGCAAATGAAGCAGAAGTAAACTTTCTAATTCAATGTTATGATCAAGATGGAGATGGTTGTCTTTCATATTCTGAATTTCTTAATTTAATTCAAAGTGAAAAATCATTAAGAAAAAACTATTCTAATTCTTGTGACAATAATTTATCTTTTAATATTGAATATTCTCTTAGTAAGTTATTAGAAAAAGAAATTGATTTAAGTAGAAATATAATGAATTTACTAAATGACTTAAGATGTAGATGTGATTATAATACTTGTGATATATTTAATTCGTTAAAATCTTATAATTCAATTACTCCTGAAAGTTTAAAGTGTTTTTTGGATAAAAATTGTGCAAGTTATTTAGATAGTGATATTAAAGCAATGATGAAAAGAATGGATTCTAATTCTGATGGAAGAGTAGATTTATATGAACTTACAAAATTATTAGAATTTCCAACATGTGTTCCTATATGTTGTGATCCTTGCCCTCCAAAATGTTGTCCACCAATAACATGTTGTCCTCCTAAATGCTGCCCACCAATAACATGTTGTCCTCCTAAATGCTTACCTGTAAGATGTTGTAGTCCATGCCCTTCACCTAGAAGATGCTTTAGTTCAAACAATAGTCCAATACGTGGTGATTTATCAAGAAAGACTGAAAATATATTAAATAATTCAGGAATGTACAATACTCAAAATACAACTTATTTAACAAATGCAAATTCTCCAATGAGGAATTCTCCAAGAGATAATTGTAGTCCAATGAGAATTTCTAATAATTTATCGCTTAGATTATCTCCACAAAGGAAATGTCCTCCTTGTTCAATATGTTGTTGTGACCCATGTTGTTGTCGTCCTGTATGTTGTCCTCCAATATGTTGTTCACCAAATAGAGTAAGTAGTCCAATGAGAATGAATAGTCCAAATAGAATGAATAGTCCAATGAGAATGAATTCTCCTTTAAGAAATAATAATTCAAATTATAATTTATGTAATCCGAATGAAATGGAAGAAAGACAATTAAATGACTATTTTAAAGCATTAATGGATGCAGAAAGTCAAATTGAAAAAGCTAAAACAGATTTGGCTTTAAAATGTGATTTTAATTGCGAAGATGCTTTCAGAATATTTGAATGTAATTGTAGTGGATGTATAAGTCCACAAGATTTAAAATGTGGATTAAGATTATTAGATATTTATGCTAGTGATTCAGATATAAGAAATTTAATGAAAAGATTTGATTTAAGTGGAAAAGGATATTTAAATTATGCTGATTTCTTTGATATGGTTGTTCCCTATGAAAAAGATTTTAGAGAAATGGTTGAAAATAGATGTCCTAATAATTGTTGTCCTTCAAATAATCCTGATGTTTTCATGTTCAGTACTAAATTATATTTGAAAAATTTATTCAATTCATTAATTGATAATGAAAATCAATTAAATTGTATGAAAAGAGGTTATACTACTTTAAGATTGAGATTAAGAGATATTTTTAAAAATTTAGATCAATGTTGTTTAGGTTCTTTTGATAATAATGATTTACAATGTTATTTACAAAAAAAGTGCTTACTTGGAAATCCTAAAGATGCTGATTTGTTATTTATTAGACTTGACAAGAATAGAAATGGAAAAGTTGATTATTGTGAATTGGAAGATGAGTTGCAACCTCAATATTAAATTTTATTTAATTTAATTATTATTATTTTTTTTTTTAGAATTTTGAATTATAAAGAAACTAAGTAATATTAAATTATTATTTTTCAATTAAATTAAAAAAAATATTATTTTATATTTTTTCATTCTTCTGTTTGTTGACTTTCAAGTAATTTATATTGGTAGTTTAATTTTTCTAATTGAGTTTTTAAATTTATATTTTCTGTTTCATATATTTTTATTATTTTTTTACTTTCTTCAATTAAATTTGTTAATTCTTTAAATTTACTAATAGTCATATTTTTCTGAGAATCATTCATTTCTTTTAATTCTGAATTTTCTTTTTCTAAATTTTTTATTTGTTCAACTTTTTCTTTATATTGATTAACAAATAAAATTATATTTTGAAGCAAAACTTCATTAATTGGGGAATATTCATCATGTTTATTTTCAAAATTTAAATCTTGAAAATAACTGTTTAATTTCTCATTATATATTCTTGTATCATTCATTAATTTTAAATTTTTATCTGTGAAAGAATGATAATCATTATATAATTTAATATATAATTGTTTTAATTTTTCATAACTTTCATTTAATGATTCATAATTTCTAATGATATCATTATTCTTTTTATTTGTTTCTTCAATTTTAAATTTTAAAACATCCTTTTCATTATTTAAATTATTTATTATATTTTCTGAAATGTCTTTTTGTTTAATTAATTCATTATAATCTTGAATAACTTTTTCACTTTTATATTTTTGTTCAGTGAAAAATTGAAGAATATTTTTTTTTAATTTAATAAAAGCATCATCAACAATTTCATATTTAATATCATTTTGATTATACACTTTTTCAAAATCATTTTGTAACCTAAAAACATCACTATAATTAATTTTAACAGTATCTATTAAATCATTAAAATCATTTAATTTATTTGTAATATAAGAAGTAAATTTTTCATTTTCTTTTTGTAAATAATCACATTTATTTCTAATTTTTTCAAAATCTTCATTTTGATTTTTAAAATTTTGTTCTAAATAAACATTTCTATTAGTTAAATTTGATAATTCTTTTTTTAAAGTAGATTCTTTATTTCCAGTTTCTTTTATTATATTATTTAATCTAGAATCTAATTCTTCATTATTTTGTTGAAGAGTTTGAATATTATTTTCCATTTCATTTATTTTACATTTATATTTTCTTATTCTTTCTTCATATTCAATTAATTTACTATTTAAACTTGATATTTCATTCTTTTCATCTTCATTTTTTCTTAAAATTAATTGATAATTTTCAATTTGTTCATTTTGATCAATTATTTCACTTTCCTTTTCTTTTAATTCTTTATTTAAATTTTCTATTGTTTTCTCATTTTGTTTTAATTTTGAATCTTTTAAATTTATTTGCTTTGTTAAATCATTTATTTGTTCATTGAAATTAGTTTGTTCGTTGAATCTTTCTTCTAATTGTTTATCTAATTCAGATTTATAGGAATTTATTTTTTCAATATATGTATTTTTTTCTTTTTTAAAATTATCTCCAAAATCTTGAATTTCATTCATTGATTCTTTAAGTTTTTTTATTTCTTTATCTTTTATTTCTAATGCTTGATGAAGTGATTGAATTTTGCTTTTTTGTTCATTTAAAAGTTTATTATTGTTCATTATAATTTTGTCTTTTTTTATTAATTGAATTTTCAAATTATTTGGATTTGGATTTGAATTTCCATTTGAATTTGAAATATTTGATTTATTATTATTATTAAAACTATTTGATGTAAATTCATCATTAGGTATTAAAAAATTTTGATAAGAAGAAGACATTTATTTTTATTTAATTATTTAAATAATTTAGTTAAACATTTATTAATAATAATGAATTTCAAAAATTTGACAAAAATCTATTTAATAAAAAAGAACAAATAATAAAATTTTAATGGGGATTGGGGATTGGGGATTGAGGAATGGGGAATAGGCCCAATCCCCAATCC
>JAEEGK010002734.1_pt1 | contig 44276 bp, 33 predicted proteins | sample 8958771 | NCBI WGS metagenome assembly JAEEGK01 (sample SAMN16246547, study PRJNA631951) | gut metagenome | biome: gut microbiome; feature: rumen; material: SC-attached | host: Bos | place: Iran: Karaj | collected 2018-10
ATCGACAGCCTGTTCGAAAAGTACCACTTCGCCGTCATCGTGAACCTCGCCGCCCAGGCCGGCGTCCGCTATTCCATCACGAACCCGGACGCCTACATCCAGAGCAACCTCATCGGCTTTTACAACATCCTGGAAGCCTGCCGCAAAGGCGCCGAAAAAGGCGAAGTCGAACACCTCGTCTACGCCAGTTCTTCCAGTGTCTATGGCAGCAACAAGAAGATCCCCTACTCCACCGACGACAAAGTGGACAACCCGGTTTCCCTGTACGCAGCCACCAAAAAGAGCAACGAGCTCATGGCACACGCCTACAGCAAGCTCTACAACATCCCCAGCACAGGGCTGCGCTTCTTTACCGTCTACGGTCCCGCCGGTCGCCCCGACATGGCCTACTTCGGCTTCACCAACAAGCTTAAAGCCGGCAAGACCATCCAGATATTCAACTACGGCAAATGCAAACGCGACTTCACCTACGTCGATGACATCGTCGAAGGCGTCGTCCGAGTGATGCAGCACGCCCCCGAAAAGCAAAACGGCGAAGACGGACTCCCGCTGCCGCCCTACAAAGTCTACAACATCGGCAACAACCACCCCGAGAACCTCCTCGATTTCGTGACGATTCTGCAAGAAGAACTCGTCCGCGCAAAAGTGCTCCCCGCCGATTACGACTTCGAAGCGCACAAGGAACTCGTGCCTATGCAACCCGGCGACGTCCCCGTCACCTACGCCGACACAAGCGCCCTGGAAGCCGATTTCGGCTTCAAACCCGCCACCCCGCTCCGCGACGGTTTAAGAAAGTTTGCAGAATGGTACGCCGGGTATTACGGAACAACGGAAAGCGACAAAAGCGTGAACTAAAAAGCCTCTCGGTTACTATATTGTGACTAATAATAACCAGGAATGAGTGTAAACGGCGAAATTTTCTATGTTTACAGTCTCTAACGAAATTTTGAATTAACGGATTTTTGTACGTGAAAAAGATATTGCACATATCTAAATACTACTACCCCTTCATCGGCGGCGTTGAACAAGTCGCCAGAGATGCCGTCCGTGCATTACAGGGGCAATTCGAACAGAAAGTATTGTGTTTTGATCATGACAAAAGTGAAAATACAAATGTAATAGATGGCGTTGAAGTAATTCGATGCAAATGCCAGTGCAAGCTATTTTCCCAATCTATTTCCCTGGAAATGGCTAGCAAATTTAAGGAATTACTGTACAAATTTAAGCCAGATTACATCATATTCCACTACCCTAACCCATTCTTTGCCAGAATCTTGTTGCGCAACATTCCTAAAGAAACTAAGCTGATTGTTTACTGGCATCTTGACATCACTCGTCAAAAAATTTTAGGAAAACTGTTCCATTTCCAAAACATAGGATTGCTAAATAGAGCCGATACGGTTATCGCCACTAGCCCAAACTATGTGAATGGAAGCAAGTACCTCTCCCAATTTAAATCAAAATGCGTTGTCATTCCGAACTGCATCAACGAAGAACGCTTGGCAGTATCGGACAAAGCAAAAGAGCTTGCCGAAAAAATCCGCAAAGAAAACACCGGAAAAACAATCTGCCTATCCGTAGGTCGCCTTGTACCTTACAAGGGATTTGACTACTTGATCAAGTCCGCAAAAAAGCTAGACGACAACTTCGTGTTTTACATAATCGGCGAAGGTGAGCAAAAGAATAAGCTACTCCGTCAAAGCAAGAATTGCCCATCCGTGAAACTACTCGGGAAACTGGCCGACGACGAACTGAAAGCCTACTACATCGCAGCTGATATATTCTGTTTCTCATCAATAACAAAGAACGAAGCTTTCGGTATCGCATTGGCCGAAGCAATGTACTTTGGCTTGCCAACTGTAACATATACCATTCCCGGAAGCGGAGTCAACTTCGTCTCCATCAACGGAGAAACCGGACTGGAAGTCCCGAACAGAGATGTAACCGCATACGCAAACGCAATTAAGGAACTTGCAGAGAAGAAAGAGTTGAGAGATTTACTTAAAGAAAAAGCGCACAAACGAATCGAAAATTATTTTCTTTACAATCAAATGGAAAAATCATTAATAAAACTTTTCTATTGAAACTAGCTATACATTGGAGTTCACAATGCCTAATGGAATTCATCTCCCGCAAAACATAATTATGGTTAACGACTTTGATTATGTAAATGGGGGAACCTCGAAAGTAGCAATAGAATGGTCCCGCATTCTTCTTGCACAAGGGCATAACATATGTTTTTTTAGCGCGGTTCATAGCGATGGTGATAAAATTGACGGAGTTCGCTATATTTCCACAAACCAACAAGAATGTCTAAAAGACCATTCAATAATAAATGGGGCAATTCGAGGGATATACAACAGAAAAGCGTATGTAGAACTAAAAAAGCTCTTAGCAGAATATGACCCAAAAAACACAATCGTTTATATTCATGGCTGGACTAAGGCGCTTTCTAGTAGTATTTGGATTGCAGCAAGCCAAATGGGTTTCAACATACAAGTTACAGGACACGACTATTTCATAGCATGTCCCAATGGAGGATTTTACGACTACAAAAAACAAAAAATCTGCCATAAAAAGCCCCTTTCTTGCTCATGCATCTGTCGAAACTGCGACTCTAGAAACTATGGAATAAAAATCTACCGTTGCATACGGCAATTCGTTCAAAACAAAGTTGTAAACATTCTAGCCAAAACAAAACGTATTATAACAATTTCTGATTTTAGTGAAAAAATTCTCAAGCCTTTTCTTCCCCAAAACATTGAAATTGTACGCATTCCAAACCCGATTGAAAAAATTAGTGTACCATCATTCGATCATAGCAAAAACAAATTCTTCCTTTTTGTCGGAAGACTGTCACAAGAAAAAGGGTGCGATTTATTTTGCAAAGCTATTTGCGAATTAAACCAAAAAGGAATAGTAATTGGAGATGGTCCTGAACTTGAAACACTTCAGCAAAAATATTCAAATGTCAACATCAAATTTCTCGGTTGGAAAAAACGAAATGAAGTTTTTGAATATATGAGAAAAGCAAAAGCTTTGATTTTTCCATCAAGATGGTATGAGACGGACGGTTTAAGCGTTCGAGAAGCCCTTTCTATAGGATTACCCTGTATTGTTTCGGACTGTTGTGCGGCAAAAGATCATATACATAGTCCAGAAGATGGATATGTATTTTCATCCTTCAGCGATCTAAAAGAAACGATAAAAAAATATAACGAAATAAGATTATCTCAAGGATAAAAGATTCAAATGCCTAAATTTTCTATAATCGTTCCTGTTTACAAAGTCGGAAATTACATAGACCAATGTTTAAATAGCATTAGAAATCAGACTTTTCCCGATTTTGAAGCAATAGTTATTGATGATGGATCCCCCGATAACGCTCCGTCAATTTGTGATCTTCATGCACAAAAAGATTCACGCATCAAAGTTATCCACAAAAGCAATGGCGGCGTATCAAGCGCACTAAATGCAGGTTTACAAGAAGCCACCGGTGATTGGATATACTTTGTAGATGGAGATGACTGGATTGAACTAAATACGCTTGAAGTCATTAATAACAATTTAACAAGATATCCAGAAATAGACATTTTAGGTTTTAATAATTTTTTTAACGAAACAGACAGGGAGTATCAAAATAAAAAAGCATACCCTGTCGAAAAAATATTATCGTCAATAGAAATATCCAAATTCGCCGAAGCAACATTATTTCCCAAATGGATTGAACGAAAATACAAATACAGTCTCCCAACAGTTCGTGAACGATGGAGCAAAGTTTTTCGCAGAAATTTAATTTACAGCAACAAACTTTTATTCAAAACAGATTTAACCACGGGTCAAGATGCATTCTTTATTTTAGAAAGTTTTTTATGTGCATCAAAAGTCGTCATGACAAACGACTTCTTATATCACTATCGTATTACAAACAATTCAGCAATTCACCGCTATCGCGAAAATTGGAATCATTTTTTTGCACGCCTAAATTACACCAAAAGAATTATGGAATCTTATAATTTGGATTATTCAACCTCCTATGGATTACTTTTTTGGAATGGTTTACGTTCATTTCTTGAAAATTTTTTATTTCATAAAGAGTGTTCATTAACGTTTAAACAAAAAAGAGAAGCGTTAAAGCAATTTTTTGATCAAATAGATTCCAAGGACATTCATTTAAAATTTGAGTTGCTTCGCGTTTTACCCACATATTTCCCAATAATTCTGTTTATTAAGTATAGATGTCTTGTCTTAACCTTATTTTTAGGTAAAATTTTTTATGGGCGAGGAAAATAATGAAATATGCGTTTGTCATTCTCCATTATAATGTCATACAAGAAACTCTTGACTGTGTAAAATCGATTCTAGAAAAAACACACAAAGAAGTCAGCATCATAATTGTTGACAATGCTTCTGCTAATGGTTCCGGTAAAACACTCGCAGAGCATTTCGCTGGAAATCAAAACATCAAAATCATTTTAAACAAAAAAAATCTAGGCTTTGCAAACGGCAACAACGAAGGCATTTATTACGCCAAAGATGTCTTAAAAGCTGACTTTGTAATCGTATTGAATAATGACACTTATCTAATACAAGATGACTTTCTTGATGTAATTGAAGACGAATGGAATTACAGTCATTTTGCAGTACTAGGTCCCAAAATATATACATTCAACGGGAAAAATCAAAATCCGATACCACATAAAATAGAGAACAAGGCGCAAGTTGACTATTGGATTCGCCATCACAAATTTGGTTTAATACGCACATATCTATGCATCGATGAATTATGGCTCAACTTCAAAAAATTTATAAAGAAAATTTTGAACTATAAAAACAGTCAAGTAAAACAAAAAGAACCCTTAGACGAAATACGGCAAGAAGACGTTGCATTACATGGCTGCTGTTTTGTTTTTTCACCTAAGTTTTTTGAATTTTTTAAAGGATTTGACACAAGAACGTTCATGTATGAAGAAGAGAACATACTTTACAATCATGTCAAAAATAAAAAACTGTTAATGGTGTACAATCCCAAATTAAAAATATTTCATGCAGAAAAAGCAGCGACAAAATCTGCAACAAAAAATTTCCGTAAACGAAAAATTTTTATTTATAAAGAAGGAATCAAATCACTTAAAATACTTAAAGAAGTACTTACAACATGATTTACGCAATTACAATATCCTTATCAGTTCTATTTGCTTGGTGCTCGGGAATCTCCAAGGGCATTTCTAAACAAATTTTTCTTTTCTTGGCAATACTATTACCCGCCATAATTTGGGGAGTCCGTTCAACATTAATGGGAGTAGATGTTCAATTATATGCAGAGCCAATATGGAACATGTCCCAGAACTTAACAAAATTTGATTACACTCATACACAATTTGAAAATTCAATTGAAAAAGGGTATTTAGTATTAAACTTTCTTTTATCAAGAGTATTTAAAGATATTCACTGGCTTTTCTTTATTCTATCATTTATATCATGTTTTTCCGTATTGTACACATTTACAAAATCAGAATATAGCAAAAAGGCTTGGCTTGGTTACGCATTTTACCTACTAATTTTTTTCCCGACAACAATCAATCTCGTTCGTCAGGGATTTGCAATGTCACTGCTAGTCCCTGCATATTTAGCGTTATTCTACAAAAAGTGGAAATCCTTTTTTGCATTCGTCATTATCGCGGCTCTATTCCACAACAGCGCTTTAATCGCACTTTCGTTTCCTTTAATTTATTTGGTATTGAAAAATAAGGATGGGAGAATTCGACAATACATTTTGGCTATCATTTTGCTCGCAGCTACATTTGGATGGCAATTCATAACACCATACATACTTTTAATTAATGACAAATATGAAATATATTTAAACAACACATTCAAACCACACTTTACCATATTTTCATTAGTAAACGTTCCTTTTATCATTTTCTTCCTAAAAAAATACCGTACATTCAAGAAGAAATGTGATTATTTCTCATTAGAAGTTTTTTTCTTAATCGCAGGCACAATTACAAGTCAATTGGGTTGGATTGCGGCCGTATACATGGCTCGAGTGGCTCTGCCTTATAATTATTTTATTCTTTTTGCACCAATGATGTTAATGCAGTGGATTAAGCAAGAAAAAAATGATTGGACCAGCAAGTTCTTTCAATTCGGTTTAGCTCTATTCGCAACAACATACTTTTTCCTTTGGTTTTATATTAATGGAGTTGACTGCGTTTTTCCCTATAAATCAGAAATACTCGATCAATTGCTAGAATAAAATGAACCGAATCAGCGCTCTCACAAGTATTCGCTTTTTTATGATGATGCTCATCGTTTTTTCGCATTTTGAATTTTTGCAAAGATACAACGAGAGCAACATTATTTACAATTTATTTTTTAAAAATTCTTATTTTGCTGTTGATTTTTTCTTCATCATGTCCGGCTATGGAATGATGCTTTCTTATACACGAAAAAAAAATACTTTCCCAAACATTTCCTTAAAAAACTGTGGAATTTTCGCAATTTCCCATGTAAAAAAAATATACAAGCTATATTTAGCAACAATGATAATCTACCTCCCTTTGCAATGTTTTTTTGACATAAAAGTTAATGGATTATCATTAGTTCCACTTGTACTTTTAGAAATAAAGAAAATTATTTTATGCATTCCTCTTCTACAATCTGCTACGGGGATCCATGCATATAGTCATGCATTCAACAGTGTTTCATGGTTTCTCTCTTCATTATTTTGTATATATCTCGTTAGTCCCATAGCACTTAAATTCCTGGCTAAAATAAAAAAAACAAGCACCTATACAATCATATTGTTTCTGAATTTTTTCATACTATTCGAAGCTCACATCTATTTAAAGAAAATAGAAATTACAACTTTTTTTGATGATTTAGTTTACAGCAGTCCCTATTGCAGATTCCTATATGTAACCATTGGAATGATTTTAGCGAAACTTTTTCTTTCTAGCAATACAAAGCTAAGCAATATAATTGGAACCAAAACAGAATGTTTTATATGTTTCATTTCTTTAATATTTATTGTTTCAAAAAATTCCATCGCAACTTTTTTCCCAACCATGGCATTTTACAATGTCTTTATCAGCATAATCATTATTTGCTTACTTTGTTTTATATTCTCATTTCAAAACGGATTCATTTCCAAGTTACTACAATCAGAAAAATTGGTTACATTAGGAAATATTTCCATGTATATTTTTTTAATTCACTATCCTATTCGAGAATATATCGATGCACTCATCAGATTTTCAGGTTTTAAAGATTATCAATTTTTTGGTCTCGTAAATGCCGTAATAACCATAGTAATAACATTTTTAATATCTTTTAAAATTTATAAGGTTAAAGCACATTATGATTCAAATAAGAAGTAATTCCATCATCTACGTCCTATGCCCTTCCTTTAACAAAACTGGAGGGACCGAATTAGCACATCAATTGGTATTTGAAATCAATCGGATTCACGGTCTTGCTAAAATTGCATACTACGAAAACCAGCCCAACCCAATGACAATCAACGAGGCATTCGAACGATACGTTAACTCTTTCGTAAGATTAAACGAAATCATAGATTCGCCAACCAATATTTTAATAGCACCTGAAATATGCACAAATTACTTAAAGTCATTCAAATCTATCCAAAAATGTATTTGGTGGATGAGTGTTGACAACTACATGAAGCGATACAATGCTAAAGTTTCTTACCAATACAACGGTCTATGGGCCGTAATAAAAAGTTTAATCAAAAGACGCGTTTCCTTTGGTTATCCTTCATTCGATCAAAGCATTACTCATTTTTATCAAAGCGAGTATGCAAAAAAGTTTCTTGAAAAATGCGGCGTTTCAAACGCATTCCGTCTTTCTGATTACCTTAATTCCAGTTTCCTTAACCTAGACACAAATACGCAACGCAAAGACCAAGTTCTTTACAATCCTCGCAAAGGCTTCAAGTTCACACAAAAACTTATGGAAGCTGCGCCGGACATCAAATGGATTCCCTTACAAAATATGACCACAGAGCAAGTCAAAGATACTCTGCTCCAAAGCAAAGTGTATATTGATTTCGGCAACCATCCCGGCAAAGACAGATTTCCTCGTGAAGCAGCCATGTGCGGATGTTGTGTTATCACAGGGAAACGCGGCAGCGCCAATTATTTCGAAGACATTCCTATAGCGGACGAATACAAATTTGGAGAAACCAAAGAGTCCATTCCTCTTATTATTGCTAAAATTCGTAAGTGCATAAATAACTATGATGCGGAATCACAGAATTTTAATGTATATAAGGATTTTATCAAAAATGAATATCAAACATTCCAAAGCGACGTAAAAGACATTTTCTCCATAAAGGGAAGCAAATAATGAAAACAGTTCTTTTAGCAGGCGGACTTGGCTCCCGCATTTCCGAGGAATCAGCATTCAAGCCAAAACCAATGATTGAAATCGGAAGCAAACCAATCCTTTGGCACATAATGAAGGAATTTGCCTATTATGGGCACACGGAATTTATCATTTGCGCCGGATACAAGCAGGAATACATAAAAGAATGGTTTGCAAATTACTTCATACACAACTCCGACGTAAGTTTCGATTTTCGAAACAATAAGAACGAAATATCAATACACCACAGTCATCTGGAGCCATGGAAAGTAACCGTTGTCGATACAGGTTATAGCACTATGACTGGTGGTCGAATCAAGCGTATTCAAGAATATGTAGAAGGTGAACCATTCTTTATGACCTACGGGGATGGTGTCTGCGACGTGGATATCAACAAGCTCCTAGCTTTTCACAAGAATCACGGGAAAATTGCAACATTAACAGCAGTGAAGCTAGCACAAGACAAAGGTGTACTCAATATTGGTGGAGACAACGCCGTTAAATCGTTCCGTGAAAAGAACGTGAACGACGGAGTGACAATCAATGCAGGTTACATGGTACTGCAACCGGAAATATTTGATTACCTTACAGACGACACATGCGTATTCGAGAAAGAACCATTAACGAAACTGGCAGGCGAAGGACAGCTCATGTCTTATATCCATACCGGTTTTTGGCAGTGTATGGATAATATCCGTGAAAAAACGATGCTAGAAAAGCTACTTTTGAATAATGCCGCCCCATGGAAAAAATGGTAGTAAAGGATTTAGTCATGCCAAAGAAAGAAGAACTCAAAAAAAAGATTTTAGAACTCACCCGCGAATACTACAAGGAGGTCCACGAAGTCAAGCCTGAATTTGTACCGGGCAAGACGCACGTGAACTATGGCGGCCGCTACTTTGATGCGGAAGAAATGGTAAACCTTGTAGATTCGTCGCTGGATTTTTGGCTCACGGCAGGTCCTTGGGCTCGCAAGTTCGAGACTCGCTTTGCTAAGTGGCTCGGAGTCAAACACTGTAGCCTAGTCAATTCGGGTTCTTCGGCAAATCTAGTTGCATTCTTTGCCCTGACGGCTCAGGAACTCGGAGATAAACAAATCAAGCGCGGAGATGAAGTGATTACTGTTGCTGCCGGATTTCCGACAACAGTCGCCCCTATCGTGCAGTATGGTGCGGTCCCCGTATTCGTGGACATGAACATTCCCGAATACAATATCGACGTTTCCAAACTCGAGGCCGCCTATTCTCCCAAGTGCAAAGCCGTGATGATTGCGCACTCGTTGGGCAACCCTTACAACCTTCAGGCGGTTGTCGATTTTTGCCGCAAGCATAACCTGTGGCTGGTCGAAGACAACTGTGATGCGCTCGGTTCCGAATACCTGATTGACGGCGAATGGAAAAAGACCGGTACCATCGGAGACATCGGCACGAGTTCCTTCTACCCGCCGCACCACATGACTATGGGTGAAGGCGGCGCCGTTTATACCAACAACGACGAACTCGACAAGTACGTGAAGTCGTTCCGCGACTGGGGGCGCGAATGCTGGTGCGTGGGAGGTGTAGACAACACCTGCGGCAAACGCTTTACGGGTCAGTTCGGCCAGCTCCCCATGGGTTACGACCACAAGTACGTCTATAGCCATCTCGGTTTCAATCTCAAGGCGACCGACATGCAGGCCGCCATTGGCTGTGCACAACTAGAAAAGCTCGACACTATCGTGCAACGCCGCCGGGAAAACTTCAAGGTGCTTCGCGAAGGTCTTGAAGGAACCAAGGGGCTTATTCTCCCAGAACCGCAAAAAAATTCTAATCCGTCGTGGTTCGGTTTCCTGATTACGGTCAAGGAAGACGCAGGCTTTACGCGTAACGATTTGACCACCTACCTCGAAAGCAAGAAAATCCAGACGCGCAACCTGTTTGCTGGCAACCTGATCAAGCACCCAGCATTCGAACAGTACCGCGAGAACGTGGATTACCGCATCTCGGGCAACCTCGAGGTAAGTGACTTTATTATGGAACACACTTTCTGGATTGGAGTATATCCCGGCATGACCGAGGAAAAACTCCAGTACATGATCGACTCCATCAAAGAATTTTGCAATCGATAATTTATGATTGATTTGTTTAACGGCTTCTATAGAAACAAACGAATACTTGTAACCGGCCATACAGGTTTCAAGGGAAGTTGGCTTTCTATTTGGCTCCATGAACTTGGAGCTAGTGTTGTTGGCGTTGGCTTAGAACCGTTTACGGAACGGGACAATTTCGTCTTAAGTGGCATCGGTGAAAAAATCGATGCCGACATCCGTGCCGATATCCGAGACGGGCAGAGAATGAAAGAAATCTTTGCCATATACCACCCGGAGATAGTCTTCCACTTGGCTGCTCAACCACTTGTCCGTTTGAGCTATGAAAAACCTGTAGAGACTTATGAAACAAACGTCATGGGAACCATCAATATTCTCGAAGCGATTCGCGCAACTAATAGCGTGAAAGTCGGAGTAATGATTACCACGGACAAATGCTACGACAATAAGGAACAGCTCCGCGGGTACAAGGAAGACGATCCGTTTGGCGGTTACGACCCCTACAGTTCTTCAAAAGGTGCATGCGAAATAGCCATCCAATCGTGGCGCCGCAGTTTTTTCAACCCGGACCAGTTCGAAAAGCACCGTAAGTCGATTGCCTCTGTTCGTGCAGGTAACGTCATTGGCGGTGGCGACTGGGCTTTAGACAGAATCATTCCTGATTGCATTCGTGCTTTGGAAGCCGATAAACCAATAGACATTCGTTCCCCAAAATCAGTACGTCCGTGGGAACACGTTTTGGAGCCTCTTTCTGGCTATATGCTTTTAGCTCAAAAAATGTGGGAACATCCGACGGAATACTGCGAAGGCTGGAACTTTGGCCCTGAATCGGAATCCGTTTCTACAGTCTGGGAAGTCGCGACAGAACTGGTCAATAATTTTGGCAAAGGTGAACTGAAAGATTCTTCTGACCCGAATGCAGTTCACGAAGCACAATTGCTGATGCTCGATATCACCAAGGCCAAAAAAAGACTAGGCTGGAAGCCGAAACTCAATATGCAGAAATGCCTAGCCTTGGTTGCAGACTGGTACAAGCGATACAAGAACGAAGATGTGTACAAGCTCTGCGTGGAAGAAATCGAAAAATTTGCAGGATAAATATTTTTTATGGAAAAGGTCATTTATTCGATAGAGCCCATATCAAAAGAATCCTCCGATATGCTTGAACGGGAGCTTGGTTGTCATTATTGCTACATAGAACGGCAAAACTTTTTCCAAAGAACCGATATTCACGGGAACCTTTCAATACTTATTTGCAGAGATAGAGATGCTGTTTCTGAAATCATCGACTATTGTCCATCATTGAAATTTCTGTTCATTGTAAGTACAGGGGTAGAAAAACTTCCGTTCAAAAAGCTCCAAGATCGGGGAATTGTCGTAGCAAATACAGGAGGACTTAACGCCCCGATAATGTCCGAATATGCAATGGCCTACATTCTTTCACAGAGCGCCCATGTTTGTGAAAACCTGAAGAACCAAATTCACGGAGTTTGGAAAAAATTTCAATGCGTTGATAGTTTGCAGAACAAGAACCTGTTGATTATCGGAGCTGGTCGAACAGGAAAGTTGCTCGCGCAAAAAGCCAAAGTATTTGGAATGAATGTAATCGGAATAAAAAAGCATGTATCGAAACAAGAATTCTTTGACCAAATTGATTCTCTTGAAAATATTGACGAGCATCTAAAAAAAGCAGATTTTGTTGTGCTGACAATTCCAACAACTCCAGAAACAAAGCACATGTTCAATTACGAACGTTTCATGAAAATGAAAAAAAATGCAGTATTCATCAATATATCCAGAGGAGCTTTAGTTAAACAAAACGAACTTGTTGATGCTTTAAAAGACAAGCTTATCAACTGCGCCATTTTAGATGTATTCGAGGAAGAGCCATTACCGCCTTCTAGTGAAATGTGGCATCTGGACAATCTTATCATTACGCCTCATTCTTCTGGACGTTTGACCGATTTTATGGATCAAGCAATACATTGCTTCGTAAACAACATGAAAGCGTTTGCCAGCAACAAGCCTTTACCCAATAGAGTTGATTTGAATGCCGGATACTAAAAAAAGAATCGAGTGGATCGATATATCCAAGGGAATAGGAATCATCCTGGTTATAATGGGACATACTATAGCCCTGCGGTATAGTCAATGGCTATACACATTCCATTTGCCACTCTTTTTCTTATTGTCCGGGCTTGTTTACAACGCCAACAAATATAATCATTATACGGTTCTTCTAAGACAAAAAAGCAAACAAATTTTATGGCCTTGGCTAAAATTTTTTATTGCTGGTTTAGCAGTCTGTTTGGTAATTCCTGAATGGCGAAATGCTCTTTCTCTACATCAAATTGCAATTGAACTATATACCGCAAACACGAATAATGTACAGAACAGTTCCATTTGGTATTTAATTTGCTTATTCGTCACATTCAATATTTTTTACTTCGTCAACAAAATAAAGAGAACAAAAACAACACTGGCAATATTTGTAATTATAGCAATCCTTTTGCTTTGGCAAAAAGACACCCTAAATTATTTTTCTAATAACATTCTGCATATCCCCGTCAATCGGCTACCATTAAAAATTGATTCAGCACTAGTTGCTTGTGTATTCTTTGCCATAGGCGTATGGAATAAAGAAAGGATCATTCAATTTGTTGAGACCAAAAACTTTTCATGGCTGAAATTATTCCTGTGTGCTATTATTTTATGTACTGCAGCAGTGTTAAATGGGTGGACGAACCTAAATTCACTTGATTTCGGTAAAATACCTCCTTTATTTTATCCAATAGCTTTTCTTGGAATAGCTTTAATTTGCGGCCTTTCAAAAAAAATATCTGAATCGCGACATCTATTTATAAAAAAATGGTTGTTGCGTTATGGCGAATGTAGTCTGTTAATATTCGGTTTGCAATCAATATTTATTCGACTTTATTTATACATATTCAATTCTGTAGAGAACCTAGATATGCAATTGTATATGAACAATCCACCATATCATCAATTAGGATCTTTTTTTGTGGTAGCTTTTATTATATCCCCACTTTTGATAGTTGTTAGAGAAAAATTTAAAGGATGTTCCAAATGAGTAAGATTCATGTTTTAGATTGTACTCTTCGTGACGGCGGTTATGTTAATGACTGGAACTTTGGAGATGCGAATGCAAAAGAGATTGTTTCGTTGAACGCGAGTTCCGGAGTTGATTATGTGGAATTGGCATTTATTAGATTGTGCGATTATGTGCCGAACAAAATGCAGTTTAGTGAAATGTCACAAATATCGAAAATTTTTAGACCATCATCCGTAAAATTGGCAGCGATGGTCGAATTGGGCTATGGTTATCCGGCATCAAAATTTCCAGAACATTCTAAAGAAACCGTTGATTTAGTTCGTCTTGTGACATGGAGCCGTACATTAAATGAATGTCATGAATATGCCAAGAAGCTTCTAGATAAAGGGTATGAAGTTGCGGTTCAAGCGACAAGATCCGATCAATATAACGAAGTGGAGTTTGGAAAATTAGCCAATTTGTTTAGTGATCTTAAATTAAAGGCTCTCTATATTGTAGATACGTTTGGGTTGTTCACAAAAGGTAAATTATTAACGTACGGTAAGATTCTCGATGAAAATATAGGCGAAAAAACCTGCATTGGGTACCATGCACACAATAATATGCAACAGGCTTTTTCTAATGCGGTTGCCTTTTTGGAAAACAAATGGAATCATGATGTATTTATAGACGCTTCCGTTATGGGAATGGGTCGCGGAGCAGGCAACTTGTGCCTAGAATTATTGGAACCCTATTTGAATGAAAAATTCAATTTTAATTACAATGAGTCTGTCCTATATGAAACCGCGGATCGCTTTATTACACCTTTTTATAAAGACTCACCATGGGGTTATTCGATTCCGTATTTACTGTCTGCGAAAAATTGTGTAAATCCAACATACGTGCCTTTAGTACTTGAAATGGGTTTGAACAACATGCAAATTTCAAAGGTTTTTTCTGTGATGCATGAAAGAGGCGAAGGAATTCGATTTAATGCAGACTATTGTAAAAGCATCGTGAACGAATTGATTTGACCATGTCATTCAGAACTTTCATAACACAGAAATTGGGCGTTGACAAGGCGATATTTTTCACCTTGTTGAGTCGAGGATTGCAGATATCTACTGCTCTATTCACTGTATTCTTCATAGCGAAGAATTTGTCTCCTGAAGAGCAGGGTTTCTATTATACTTTTGGAAGTATAGTCGCATTGCAAGTGTTCTTTGAACTGGGTTTGACAAGCATTATTACCCAATTTGTCGCACACGAAGCATCTCACTTAAAATTGAATTCCGAATTCAAAATGGAAGGCGAGGCGTTATACCGTTCAAGATTATCTTCTTTATTGAAATTCTGCACAAAATGGTATTTAATCATCGCATTTCTAGTTTTTGTCGCTTTAGGAACATTGGGTTCTATATTCTTCACCAAGTATAGTGTTGAACATAAGGACATTGAATGGTTTTTGCCATGGATACTGCTTGCGATTGGAACGGCATTTAACTTGCTGCTATCTCCTATAACGGCTTTTTTGGAAGGGTTAGGTAAGGTTAAAGAAGTCGCCCAATTACGATTTGTCCAACAGATAATACATCCAATCGTCGTATGGGGCGGCCTCTCAATTGGTGGAAAATTATTTGTATCCGGAGTGGACGCCTTTATACGAGTGTTTGTGGTAGCTATCATTCTAATCAAGTCACCATTTTTTAAAATCTTGAAAAATATCTGGATGGATTCAGGAATAGAAAAAGTCCTGTATATGAAAGAAATATTCCCATACCAGTGGCGAATTGCGCTAAGCTGGGTTAGTGGTTATTTTATTTTCCAATTGTTCAATCCAGTACTATTTGCTACAGAAGGTGCGAAGGTCGCAGGGCAAATGGGCATGACACTTACTGCATTAAATGGCGTACAGTCATTGACCCAAAGTTGGATCAATACAAAAGTACCCAAAATGTCGGGACTTATAGCTCAAAAGGACTATAAGAATTTAGATTCACTTTTCGCTAAAACAATGAAGCAGATGTTGCTAATAGGAACACTTGCCATATTGTGTTTTGTCACTGTTATTTATTTAATCCAATCTCAAGGCATTACATTTTTGGGAATGGATATCGGAAATCGATTTTTGCCAATCATTCCGTTGAGTTTGATGGCATGGTCATCTTGGACAATGGTTCCAATTTCGCCATGGGCAACTTATTTGAGGTGCCACAAAAAAGAGCCCTTATTGCTAAATTCTGTTGTCATGGGAATTCTTTGTTGTTTATCAACGGTTACATTAGGTTATAAATATGGTTTGTATGGCATTACAATCGGATTTGCCGCATTACGTATAATATCACTTTCTTGGATTTACCATACATACAAGACAAAAAAGAGAGAATGGCATAATGGATAAACAACCTCTACTTTCAATTTGCATTCCAACAAGGAATAGAGCAGACGTTTTAAAGCCTTGTTTAGATTCCATTGTAAATAGCGAGTCTTTTACTTCTGATATTGAAGTGATTGTTTCTGACAATTGTTCGGAAGATGAAACGCAAAAGCTCACTTTAGAATATGTTGAAAAATATCCTAACATAAAATATTATCGTAATGATTCTAACTTGGGCGGAAACAGGAATATTCTTCTTTCATTGGAACGCGGTAGTGGAATTTTCTTAAAACTTAATAATGACTATAGTATTTTTAAAAAAGGATCTTTAGAATATCTTGTAAGTATCGTAAAAGACAATTTAAACAATAAACCTGCATTATTTTTCCACAATGGAAGCAGAACTGATGAAAAAAAAGTCATAACTGATTTCAATGAAATCTTTAAACAAGAACGATGGGGAATGTCTTGGATAGGAGGATATGGATATTGGAAAGAGGACTTCGATAATTTCGAAGAACGAGACCGTAGAATTGCAACAAGATTTCAGCAAATAGATTGGTTTATACGATCATTTAAAAAGAAAAAACAAATTCTTTGCATAAACTACCCATTGACAGAACGTCTCGCATTCAAATCTAAACAAGGCGATTATAATTTCATTGAAGTTCATACGAGAAATTTTTTAGTTCAATTTGAGGAATTAATACCCCAAGGACTGCTAAAAAAAGAAACAATTGAATTTGTAAAAAAGGAATCTTTGATGCCCGCAATGGTTAATTGGGCTATAAAATTTAAAATCGCAAACAAAGGAAGATTTTCATACAATAGCAACGACTCTTTTAAATTGATAAAAAAAGAATTTGGTTATTATCCCTGGTATAGAAAAGAATTGATAAAAAATATGATACGTTCTATATATTCAACTATAAAGGCAGAATATATAAAACCATTGCTGAAAAAAAGCCACTTGTTGAAATAGAGATAAAAAATGTCTTTGATAGAAAAATACGATTATCTGATTGTCGGTTCCGGCCTTTTCGGGGCAACTTTTGCATACCGCGCCCACAAAGCGGGCAAAAAGTGCCTCATCATCGACAAGCGCGCACAACTGGGCGGAAATGTCTATTGCGAAAATGTCGAGGGCATCAACGTCCATAAATACGGCGCCCACATTTTCCATACGAGCAACAAGCAGGTATGGGATTTCGTGAATTCCATCGTCGAATTCAACCGCTACACGAACAGCCCTGTCGCAAATTACAAAGGCAAGCTTTACAACCTGCCGTTCAACATGAACACGTTCTACCAGATGTGGGGCGTCACGACACCGGCAGAAGCCAAGGCAAAAATCGAGGAGCAAAAGGCAGAAGCCATCGCCGCCTTGAACGGCCGCGAGCCCGCAAACCTCGAAGAACAGGCGCTCACGCTCGTGGGCAAGGACATCTTCGAAAAACTCATCAAGGAATACACCGAAAAGCAATGGGGCCGGGACTGCCGCGACCTTCCCGCGTTCATCATCAAGCGCCTCCCGGTGCGGCTCGTATTCGACAACAACTACTTCAACGACAAGTACCAAGGCATCCCCATCGGCGGCTACAACAAACTCATCGACGGACTGCTGGAAGGAATCGAAACGCGCACTGGCGTCGATTTCTTTGCGGAATACAAGGGCAACTGGCAAGAGATTGCGAACAAGCTTGTCTACACGGGAGCCCTCGACGAATATTTCGGCTACAGCCTCGGCAAACTCGACTGGCGCACGGTCAGCTTCAAGACGCGTATCGAAGACACGCCGAACTTCCAAGGGAACGCCGTCGTCAACTACACATCGCACGAACAGCCTTACACGCGCATCATCGAACACAAGCATTTCGAAATGTTCGGCGCCGGCGTCTATGATGTTCCCAGGACCGTCGTTTCGGAAGAATACTCCACCGAGTACAAGGACGACATGGAACCCTACTATCCCGTGAACGACGAGCACAACAACAAGCTTGCCGAAGAATACCGCAAGCTCGCCGCGCAAGAATCAAACGTCATCTTCGGCGGGCGCTTGGCGCAGTACAAGTATTACGACATGGCTCCCGTCATTGAACAAGTGCTGAATATCGAAAAATTCTAAGTTTTCACCATGCTAGACGATTCCAAAATAAAGATCCTTGTTTGCTGCCACAAGCCCTGCGAACTGCCCCAAAACAAAGTATTTTTACCGATACATGTCGGGGCAGCACTCTCTGACGTGAATCTCGGAATCCAACGCGACGACCAGTTCAACGGGGTGCCTTGCGACAACATCAGTGACAAGAACCGCAGCTTTTGCGAACTGACGGGCTTATATTGGGCTTGGAAAAATCTAAAGGACGCATCCATCATAGGCTTATGCCATTACCGCAGGTACTTTGATTTTCACAAGCAAGTACCATTCGGAAGAGAATCCAAGCAGTTTAAATTTGCCGAATTTAAAAATCTAGACTTCGACATACCGGATCAAATTTTCGACAAGATAAACAACGGTTCAATCATCGTCCCGGCACCGATCCATTACGACACGAACATCGCCATCAATTACTGCACGCACCATATCAGCGACGATTTTGCGACTTTGCGAAAAGTCTTTTTCGAGACGCAACCGCCCTATATGCAAAAGGCGTTCTACGAAGTTTTCTTCCGCGAAAACTATCTCATTCCATGCAACATGTGCATCATGAAACGTGAAGATTTTAACGAGTATTGTACGTGGCTGTTCGATATCATTTTCAATTTGGAAACCAAAATCGACATTACCCATTACAATCCCGTACAACAAAGAATATACGGATACATGGCAGAAAGACTGTTCAACGTCTGGCTATATACAAAAAGAAAAAAGCTTATCCATAAGCCTCTTCTTTTCATCAGCGACGATCCTCCAGTTCACCCCGAAAGACCTCTCCTAAATCAATTTATTCGAAACTTCAAAATTGATTTAGGACTTAGAATTGCACGGCGTCGTCTGCCCAAGGAACTGCGTCACTTGAAATCAAAATAGACGTTTACGATAGCCCCTGGTTGTTCAAAGGCGACTTTCTGCATTTTTCCAAATTCAGGGGATTTCTCGTCAGGCGCATCAACCGAGACTTCCAGCGATTCCTTTTTCTTCGTCGGATCCGTAATCGTCAAGACATACTGGCTTTCCGTCTTGTGCAAAGTGAACAAGCAAGGTTCGGAGAAAGACAGCGAATAATTCTCAAACTTGTACTCACCCTTTGAGAAAACGGCACCCGCCAAAATTGCACGTTCCTTATCCAATACCGCATGGAAATCAGGCAACTTCAAATAAGTTATTCCGTGAGACTTGTTAAAGAAACTTGTGGGATCCACGCCAATTTCCGCCAGATACGCATATGACGCCGTCTGAGGTTTCTTGCCATGATCAAACCATATCGTCAGGACATCATCCGATTCTTCCTGATTGAGCGTTCCTATATCGCGCCAGTTTCCCGTTTTTCTTTGTTTTAAAGCCTTGAACTTGGAACTGTCCAAAGAAACATAACCTACTTCGTCACACCATATACGGTCTAAATCGACTGTTGTATTTTCTTGGATATTCCCCGTTGCCGTCAAAACCTTTGAATGGACAAGCCTCTGGTCAACCGATGTCGAGATGGGCGATTCATGATCACTTTCAAAGCTCGAACCCAAGGCGACGACTTTATTCCCCATGAAGAACCAACTTTTATAACCATACAAATGAGGACGATCGGCAATCATCGCCGCCACGGCAAAGTCACCTTGAGTCAATCCGCCCGCATAATTGTTTTGGTTCGTCATCCGCTTTTCCTTCTGCTCGGATTCATTATAGCTCGTGACTCCAGGCAACAAGCTCCAATCCCATAGCGGTTCGATATTCCTGTAATCGTTAGAATTCCTATATAAAGAAAGGACGCCCATCGCAAGCCAAAGTCCTTTTCGATTTTCACGATTCAGGAATTCACTTCCAAAATTTCTCCAAGAGGACATCTTTAACGACGTAAAATAATCGTTTGTCCTGCAGGTCATCATTTCACCTGTCTGGAAATAATGGCACCCGCTCAAGAAACGCTCGGTCTTTGTTTCAATAGAATAAGCCCATTCCGCATATCTATAAAAATTGACCGTATCGACTTTCATCAGGTCCTTCAATATCGGGAACCAACCCGTTCCGTTTTTATTACCGGCCTTTCTAGAAATTTCACGCCCAATAACCGCAGGATCAACCACATCCTTCCACATCATCAAGCGAGTTCCGTAGAGCGCTAAAGCAGCCATGTTATCTAAAGCCTCACGCGAAAAGGCAAAAGGTGTTTCGCGCATAATCACAGCCCACTTTGCAGCATTCGCCAATGCGACTTTGCCATAGCCCCCATTGTACAAAATATTCCCATGCATAAAAAACGAATGGTCCTGCTGATGGCCTTCCAACTTTGTATATTCCATGACTTGGGCGATATCTTCGATTCCCTGTTTAATTAGGTTATCCCTATTTTCGAGAATCCCTCGAATGACCACATTTTCCGCAATCCAGGATTTATTCGTCGCACCCATACTCGACTTTTCCGGATTTCTCGAAATAATTCTCTTTTGCATTTCATTTGGCAGTTCATCCCACAAGAAAAAAGCGACGGGATTTATTTCAAGCAATACACCAATATCGTTCGTCCACCAGTTACTACTGACAAAATCCTTATCCCGGCTGAACCAGAATTCTAGGCCACGGACGATTCCATTTTTCAGAGAATCTTTTAGACCCGCATTTTTTTCATGTTGATAAAGCATGGCCATCGCATGGAGATTGTAGAGATGGTCCATCGGGGCTTCGCCTTTCTTATTGTATCTAATATTGTCCCACGAGCCATCCTGTTTTTGCGTACGCAGCGCCAATAAAGGATCGCCACTTACATACTGATTGGCATACCATTCTTTAGTTCTATCAAACAGCAGCGCTCTTTCAGAAGTTTCCAAAGCTGCAGAAACAGAGATGAAAAGCAGCAGTAGCTTACAAACAACAGAAAAACATGTTTTCATTGTATTAGCTCCTTTATTTTTTTTACGATTTTTTTGCGGATGACATAAGATTTAAAAATAATCTTCACCAATGTCATCTGGAAAGCTCCCACGCCCCCGTAATTTTTATAATAATAGCATTCTGATTCAAATTTTAAAGCAAGGCGATTCAATTCATTGTATTTTTTATTAATGATTTCGGAATGGTTGTGCAGTAGATGAACCGTGGGCAGATAATGCATTTCATAACCGGCTTTTTGCATTTTCTTGGCCAAAATCATTTCTTCGGCAAATAAAAAAGTATGCGGGTCAAAGCCACCGGCTTCTTCGAATTTCTTTCGGGACACGACAAAAAAAGATCCCATCACCCGGAAAACCGGATTCGCCACAAACTTTTCCAACAGATCGGATGAACGAAACCTTTGTGGCAAAAAACGGTTCAAAGGATAACACAAATATTCCAGTCCCCAGCGCAAGAAAAAAGATTTATCAAAATAGGGATTCTGCGATTTCAAGTTCTTTCCGACAATGGATGGGCCAACAGCGCCTACTTGCGGAATCGAGGCTTCTCGAATCAAGGCTTCCAAAGAAAGTTCTTCATCCAGCACTACCAGGTCGTTATTCGTAAAAAGCATATAGTCGCTCTTCAAGAATTCAGCGGCAATTTTCGCACCGGAGTTGTTGCCTTTGGCATATCCGGCATTAACGGTATTCTTCCACAAAAAAAGTCGATACCCGTCAACAAGCTTTTCTTCTAGAATAGAGCCTTCATATTCACAAGCCGTGACCGTTTTCCACGACATCGACAACTTTTCAAAATTTTCGTCATCCACACTGTTATCGACGACAACAAAAGAAAGTTCTTCGCTCGAATTTTTGCATTTCTGTATATAGTGGGAAATGCAGGCGACCGTAGCCCCTGCTGACTTGTAGTCGAGGAACACAAACGTTAACATGAAGCCTCCCCATATAAAGAAATCCACTCTTTTTCGTGCGCTTTCCAGGAGTTCCTTTGCATATAAGATACTGCATCATGTTGCTTCGCCAAAATTTTCCCAGAATTATAGTCCGAATAAACTTGCAGCATCATTTTCGAAAGGACATCGACATGATCATTTTCCGATTCATAATGATAGCTATACAGGCAATCGCTTTCTGCGACGACATCCTTCACGCATGGGATATCCGGGCAAACAATCGTCTTGCCATAAGAAAACGCAAGCGGAATTGTCCCCGAGTTCAAGGAAGAACGATAACTATAAGGCGCGATTAGAACAGCAGCCGTCTTGATATAAGCAGAAATATTTTCGTCAGGAACAAATTGCGAATCGAATACGATATCTTTTGCATCGACCAAAAGTCGTTGAATGGAGTCCTTATACGAAACAGGTTCCACCTTACCGCAAATCAAAAGAACTGGAGAGGAGTCGTCAAGACAATCGCCGTTCCAATTTTTTTGAAAAGACTTTATCAAGACCTCTATGTTCTTGTATGGCTGAATAGCCCCCGAAAAAAGAAAAATAGGTTTCCTTCTATCAATGCCATAGCGTTTGTAAATATCAAAATTACTTGCGGGATAAGAGCCGTAGTAGTCGCCATGCGGAATCAGCAATACTTTCGATGCATATTTTTCCAAATGTGCAATTTCAATCGTCTGCTTGCACATGATATGGATTTTATCCGAAAAACGAACCAACGCCCTAAATAGAATCTTATTGTAAAAAGGAGTCTTTTCGTGCGAAGTTATATTGTGAACGGTCCATACAATTTTTTTCTTTTTCAATTTAAGGGCAATTAAAAAATAGAGCCGTTTAACAAACGAAACGATATCCTTACTTTGGTCAAACCAGTTGATATGATAGACATCGGCAGAAAACAACTGTCTAGGAGATTCCTTCTTGATTTCTTTGTAACCAACGCATTTGAACATCCCCGTAGATTCCAGGAGACTCGAAAGGTTGTATAAAAAATGATTTGTTCTTTTTTGATTCGTTGGATAGAAACAGATTGTTTTCTGGCTCATGAGACACCTCAAAAAAGATGCAAGATTCGGGAAGGTATATATTCAACCACTAAACGCAAAAAACCGTAATAAAGCGTCTGCAATTTTTTCCCAGCACGTTGATGACGGCGGAAAGCGTCTTTCATCAATGTCGCATGGTACGCCCAATTTTCCATGAAAGTCAAGTCACGGTATAAATCCTTGTGCTTGTTCCTGATGTAAGTTGTATTTTCTTTCCAGTTCAGGACCCTATTCGAAACACGGGGCGATCCGCCAACATCATCAAGGCAAACGACAAGGGGTTCCGCGACAAAGTAAAATTCTGCTACTTGCGCCAAACGGATGCAAAGTTCGTATTCCTGCCAGAACGTCAAACGTTCATCAAAATTTCCGACTTGTTCCAGCAAATATCGCGGGAAAAAGAGACATGATGTTGACGTGACATAAGTCGTTCGTATCAACCGAGACAAGTCTCCGGAAAACCTCTTCGGAGGAATTACGGTCAGCGACTGGACGTTTTCACCAGAAGTCTTCTTGAACGTCCTCCCGCAAAAAATGACCGAGCCCGGATGCTTTTCGTAAAGCGCAAACTGTTTCTGCAACTTATCTGGAGTCCAGACATCATCGTCATCCAAAAATGAGACAAACTCTCCCATAGCACGGGCTATACCCTGATTACGAGCGTAATTTCCACCACGAGAATCTACAGCATCGATACGGACGTAAACGATGCGGGAATCATTTTCGTAAAATTCTTGCGTCCCATCTTCAGAAGCATCGTCCACGACAATACATTCAACATCATTTACGGTTTGCGAAAGGACACTCTGGATGGCGTTTTCTAGAAGCTTTCGACGATTTTTCGTAGTAATAATTACAGAAAACTTTTTCATGCGTCCATAACCTCGTTTTCCACTTTTTCAGCATCTGCAATTATTTTATCTTCATCATCTTCAATTTCTTCTTCTTTACGGACGGCCCCCATGCAGAATCCCATCAGCATATAGGCAAACGTGTTGTTTCCGCCTATTTCGCCCGAGAGACACGCAAAGACAAAAAAACTTACCGTAATCAGAAGCCCCGCCATTCCATACTCGAACCTTCGCCTTCTAAAGAAATAATAGAACGCCACAAGGAACAGCAAGATATAACAAGCAATGCCTATCAGCCCGTAGTCAATCAATTTAAAAAACACAACCGACTCCAAGCCACCAATTTCGGAATCGACAACACGATCGTTATACGTGTCGCGTTCCATCACATATTTACTCGTATAACGTACGCCATTCCCGTAAATCGGGCTCTTCATGAAATGCATATAAGAAAACAGAAGTTGCTGTTCACGCAATGACAAAGAACTGCCCTCGCCTTCAACAGAGAATTTTTGAATCACCTGAGGGGCAAGCAACATCACGGAAAAGGCAATCGCAACAATCGCCAAAAGCCGGACATGAATTCCGGACTTCAAAAAACCGTAAATAAAGAGCCCGATAAGCGTGCAAACCAAGGCCGTTCTCGATCCGGACATGCAAACAAGCAGGAACAAGGCGCTCCAGACAATAATCTTCATGTTCTTTTTCCACGTCAAGCTTTTCAGCCGACACGTAAGCATCATCAAAGAACAGCACAAAACACTTCCAAGAACCGTGGGATGCGTTGTCGTGATAAAAATTCTCGACCGGTAAGTTCTCGATGCAGACACGACACCATTCAAATCATAAAAACCGTCGTAGTACGGAAACGCCTTGCAAATAAGCGGAAATATAAAATTGTTTTTTAGAACAAACTCCATAATTCCCAACACGAAAAAAACCAATATCGGGTAATTCCATTTTTCTTCAAAGCGGATATCCTTGCAGGCCAAGCCACCCATATACGCAATAATCAAATAAGCGTAGTTTTCCATGAAATAGCGGAAAGCATTGTAAATACCCTTGCCGCCTTCCCCGTTCAAAACAACAGTCATCACCAAAGAAACAAAAGACAAAAAAAGCGGTATTCGCAAAGGGTGCTTAAAAACAGCATCGGCAAGCGCAGAACCGTTTTTCAACAAGTTGATGGCAAAGAACGTGTAGAGGAACAACTGCTGTGGCGAAAGCTGCGGTTTCTGCATAAAATAGACGCACGGCGGGAACAACAGCATGCCCAAGAATACATAGACAAAGGCCATATCCTTGCGGCCAAGCAACATAGCCCCGAACAAGGCGAAAAAGGAAAGGAAAACGATAGCGCTAAGCATAACGCTCTACCTGCTCGTTATAACAGTTTTCCAACAACAGCAAGACGTTCTTTCCCGAAAAGCGCTGTTTGCATCCATTCCATGCGGAGCGTCCCATTTGCGTTCGAAGAGAAACATCATCTACCAGGCATTCCAATTTTTGAGCCAAGGCTTCAACATCACCCGCCTCGACCAAAAAACCATCGACTCCATCACGCACAACATATGGCACGCCCCCCGAATACGTCGAAACCACAGGAAGCCCAAGGCCCATCGCTTCGACGAGGCTCATACCAAACGTTTCGGCATAAGAAGGCAACGCCAGCAAGTCAAAATTTTGCAACCGTTCAAGATATTCATCATGCCTTAACCAGCTAGAAACATGGATGTTCAATACCTTAGGCGACAAAGCTACAACAGACTTGACTTGTTCCACTTCGCCATCACCGTACAGATAAAGTTCCGCTTTCGTTTTGAAACGAGCGAGGGAAAACGCCTTAATCAAGTCATATACGCCTTTACGATGTCCATAGCGACCCGAAAACACAATCTTTACCGGCAATTCATGACTTGTCAAGTCAACAGGCTTTTCAGCAATTGTCGGGCACGGATTCGGGATGACGACATAACGGCATTTTCCCTTTCCCACAAATTCGTCCAAGAATTCCTGCATATCCGGAGTAATGCAAATCACCATCACGGAATGCTTGAAATAGCTTCGAATAAAATGTTGAACGATTTTCGGCGATGTCGAGCACATTTTCTTGAACTTGCTACCGTGAATATGGGCGATATATTTTTTTCGACGAATACGGAGACAAAGACTTATGATATACTTGCGAAAAAAGCTCCCATTGAACGAAGTATGTATCTGAAAAAGGGCCGCAACGGGCGGGTTTAACAAAAGTTTCAAGCACAAGCAGAAAAAAATCGGCAAGGATTTGACAAAAGATCCGTTATAGCTCGCAAGGAATTTTTCTTCCGGCAAATTAAAAAGGTCCTTGTAGCTCGACAAAACCGAGCTAATGCCCCCCTGAACATTCAATGCGGGGCCAATATGGTAAACTTTTTCAATCATTCAAGGACCTTTATCTTTGTCTCAAAACTAACAAAACCATCGACATTCGTTTTCGCATACAACGCGGAACTTTCTGTTTTCTCGCCAAAGTGTTCCGAATACCAGCCGCCATCACGAATAGCGTAAGAGAGTTTCGGGTCCAATCCCATCTGCACTTTTTTAATTCCAGCAACACTCAATACGGCCACCGAGCCCTGTATTTCAGCACTCACCGCAGGATGCAAATGGAACGGGATTTCAATTTCAGCAGACTTGGAACAGCGTAGCGTATCCGTAATCGTGATTTCATTTTCATCACGGTTAAATTCAACTCTGCGCACATGTTCGACACCCTCCATGCGATAACCGTCATGCGTCGCCTCGACAAAATTATCGCCCACGTTCAACACCTTGCAATGGTAATGCGAAAGCCACATCGTGGGCCCCGCCTGATTCGCCTGATTTTTCCCGTTCACGCAAACCGTATTGTGCGCAAGCGTACTGACAAAATAACGTCTCAAGTCCTTGTGCGTATGGTACGTGAAAGTACCCGCATCGACAAGAACCGGATCTCCATCCACATGCAAAATAAAACTAAGCGCATCGGCATGGCCATGAGCCGCAATACTCAAGAAACCAAGCGGGGCAGCATCAAAGTGAAGATACGTTTCGCGAAGTCCCGAAACAGCGACCCCTTTTGTACGCTTAAAAATAAAATGGCCGCTTTCAGGATAAAAGCTATTGTCATCCATCAAAAATCCGGCAGCGACCGCAGGCATCCGCACAAACTTCTCGCGCCCCGTCCTGCCAAACAACAATTCATTCTTTTCGTCCCACATCACATCGGCACGCTTGAAAGACGCATCGTCAAAATAAACAGCGAACGAAACAAGCAGCGACTTGAAATTATTGAAATGTCCTCCTTCATCCGGGCGCAGCACAAAGCCATCGTCACCATCGCCGTACATCGGATAATTGCATTTGCAATCCAGCATGGCGTTCATGTAGCTTGCCATCGCATGGAGCCGACCATTATAAGAATCCGAAAACGCAATACCCGCACGACACCCCACCACGGCAGCAATCAAGAAAAAATCATCGATAAACTGGATATACTCCGCCGCCTCTTCGCGATTTACACCCTCCGAGGTATTCTGCAGAAGAATTTCTCGTTCGAGCCCCGCCTTGGCATACTTCAAGCGAGCCTTGCGGTGCGGAATGTTCCAGCAACAAGCGGCAACGAAAAGCCCCGCATATTCCGAAATCAAATGGTTGTTCGCCGACGAATACAACGACGGATGGTTATACGAATACTCCGCATGCTCAAAAACCAGCGGGAGCCAGACGTCGTCAACAAATTTTTTTATGCCATCATCCACCTTGAGCAGCTTGTCAACATCCAGAACCTGCCAGCAAAAGTAAAAACAGATAAGCCGCAAGTTGACTTCGATATTGCTGTACCAGTTGACACCCACCATATACGGGTTCGCATTTTTCCAGCTCGTCAAATGATAGCGGAACAGTTCCAAGTACTTTTCATTGCGGCCTTTTTTATAAAGCAGGGCGATATGCAGCAAGAACTGCAGGCGGTTCACCTCCCACACATGTTTCGCACTGCCATACCTATCGCTACGGATATCAATTTTATGGGCAAAAGACATTGGAAACGTTTGCCCCGTCGAAATATCCAGATGCCAGTCAATCGGTTTAAAAACATCCACCGTCTTTTCAAAAATCGGATAATGCAAATGCGCCGTGGGATTTTCAATCACCGAGGACCTAGGCAAATCCAGTTGCGTAGCAGACGCATCGACCTTGCATTTATCAAGAACATGCGTACGCATCCGCTGGCGAATACGGTAAAAGAATTCGCCCATAGAAAAAGTTTTTAGCCGATTAATATACCAAGAAATTTTCACCTGTCAAATATAATTTTTTATCTTCTTCAATTAGGGGACAATATGAAACAGGCATTGAACATCTCAATACTAGCGCTATCGCTACTCGCTTGCAATAACGGGACTTCTGATTCCTCTTGCGAAGCCTCAACAGAAGACATTGAGGACATGCTTCTGGTTCATAGCGGAACTGCAACTTTAGGGAGCAACGAATCCAAATACAACGCCTCCGAACGTCCGGCCATGAAAGTCCATCTAGATTACGACTTTTTTCTTTCCATCCACGAAATGACCTGCGGCGAATACCGAGCTTTAGCAAAAAAGCAAAAACTTAAAGATTTCGGCAAATGCAAAAAAGACAGCCTCCCCCTCGCCGATGTCACATTCTATGACGCCGTGCTTGCCGCCAACGCCAAAAGCAAATCCGAAAAACTAGATACCGCATACACATACACCAAAACGACATTCGATAGCGAAGGCCACTGCACAAACTTGGACGCATTCATTTTCCATCCAGATGTCCACGCCTATCGGCTCCCCACCGAAGCAGAATGGATACTCGCCGCATCAAAAGGCTGGAATCCCTCCCAAAAAAGCTGGAATGCCGACAACTCCGATTTCAAGGCACATGTTGTCTGTAGTGCCGGGAAAGACACCCAAGGTTTTTGCGATCTTGCCGGCAACATAAAAGAATGGGTAAACGACTGGGCCGGGCATTTTCAAGACACGACCGTTACCAACTACGTCGGGTCCCTTGACGGGGGCGATCTTGGCGAACGCGTGGTAAAAGGCGGCTTTTTTTCAGAAAAGCCTTCTGAAATGAATACCGTCGCCCGGGGCGACGACTACACTGTCGAAGCCTCGACCCGTGCAGAACGCATTGGATTCAGACTCGCACTCGGGAAAATTCCCTCCCCCGTATGGCTTGATGCCAGCGGCAAGGCAAAGACAAGCGCCGTATCCGCCCTTGCAAATGCCGAGGTTCTCAAAAAAGCGACGGGTACTCATAACGCCATTCTCGCGTTCCGCAACGATTTAAGCGGCAACCTAGCCTACATCGACTACAACGATGGAAATTTATCCGTAACAGAAATCTACGATTCCATCGAAGCCTATCATCCCGACATTTCCCCCGACGGAAAACATGTCGCATTTTGCACCAAGCCCGAAGGCATTTCCGGGAAATCATCCCTCTACGTGCGAAACCTAAACGCAAAAGGCACAAACCTTGTCAAGCTAGACGTCAAAAGTGCGGCAATTCCACGGTGGCGCGTACTCGACAACGGAGATACAGCTATCGTCTATGTGACCGACGCAGGCAACAACAAGGATTCGATAGCGTTCAAAAAAACTTCAACATGGCAAGTGAAATTTGCCAAGAACAAATTCGGCACGCCTCAAAAACTTTTTGACGGAGCTTACCACGGAGGCATCAGCGAAGACAATACTCTAGCCGTTTCTGGGGCGCGGCTCCTCCGCGCACGCATTGCAAAAAGCGGCTCGACCGTCACAGAAAAAGCACGCGACACCATCTGGTACAACAAAGAACAAGCATGCAACGCATCTCTTGTACAAGACAAAAGCAAACGTACCGCATTTTTGGACTTCAGCGGAAAAAACGGGAAAAAGTTCGTCGGCGAGACATACGCCACACACGAGCGCATTTTTATCGCCGACAGCAACGGAAAGTTAATACAAAGTATTCCATCGCCATCAGACTACACGTTCGACCATACCGAATGGGTGACCGATGGCAAAACATCCAACATCGTAGCGACTCTCGCCAACACAAACGGAGCGCATACAAAAATTGTGCTCGCAAGCCCCACCGACAGTTCCATCATCGAACTTGCCGAAGGCGAAGAACTTTGGCACCCGTGCCTGTGGGTAGAACGCAAAGTGCAAGAGTCCCAAGAGGCAACCAACCCCGAATTCGTTCTGGATCCCGACAGCGCAGGAATGTACTACAACAATTCGGGAGCATCCGATTTTGCCAGCAGATTCCGTTATAAAATGGAATTCCTATGGCAATACAAGGACTCGGCAAACGTCGCCATTCTCGGTTCTTCTAGGCCATACTACGGAATTAACCCGATGCTTTTCAGCAAACCTGTTTTCGCTGTCAACTACGCTGTTCCTGCAACAATAATATCAGGGAACAGCTTTCTATTCCACCACTACATTTTGCCACACGTTTCAAAACTCAAGGCCATCATCATCTCGATCGACTTAGATAGAGCCTATTATTCAGGCGAAGGTTCCGACAACATATTCCACAAAGCCTACAAGTCCTACCCGGGCTACGTCTATGACAAAAATCATGAATACTGGGTCCACCAAAACACAGACGACCTCTTTAAAGCAACATTTAATTCACCCGGCGTAAACGCATACGCAGAAATTCTTAGGCCAACAAGGGGATACGACAAAGCAAAAGCAAACGGATGGGGATTCACCAAACTCAAAAAAGATTCCGTATGGACAGCAGAAGAAAAGGATTCTTTCAAAAAGAACTTGAACATATTCAAGGACCTCGTCCAGACCTGTGCCGAAAAAAATATTTTTGTTATTGGAGTCCTATTCCCTCTAAACCCCGATTACAAAAACACCGGGGCATACGGTTCAGACGGTCTGCAAAGAAGCCTTGCATCAAAGTTCATCCAACAAATATCCGATTTAAGCAAAACATACTCCAATTTCGTTCTAATGGACGAAAACAAAATGGGCGACCACGATTACTCCGACGAAGAAGCTAGAGACTTCAGCCACCTCGCAGACCTTGGAGCCCAAAAACTCACCCGCCGTCTCGATTCCCTCATCAAGACACTGGATATTCGTTTCGACGACAAAAAAGAGCCGTAGCGATCCATTGCCCAAAGCGTCAAAGAATGTCACTCAAAGAAAAAATTTAGATACAACAGAAAATATTGGAAAGATTCCACGAAAGAAGTATATATTTTTTGTGGAATATCTTTATGCACCGCAACAGTCTTTTTTCGCTATTTATATCTATAGCAATTTTAAGCACTGCCATCTTTACCGGATGTGCAGAAGATGCATCCATTAGCGAACAAGAAGCGGTCTTCATTCTCCCAAACCCGCCCAATAGAAAAGCATCATCCAAAACACCTGAACTTTTCATTTACACAAATTCCAGGATAACCAGCAACTATACCGAAGCCTATTTCTATTTTTTCGACTCCAAAAAGCATTACTCGTACTTTTCACCTACCGAAAACTTTGACGATTACGGCTATATCAAAAAACGGGGAAATTCAACTGGCCAAAGTAAAAAAAAACCTTACAACATCAAATTTGACGAAAAACGAAAATTTTTCGGCATGGGCAAAGCCAAAAAATGGGTACTCCTCTCCAATCCTTACGACCCGACACTCATCCGGAACAAACTGATTTACGACCTCGCAAGCAATTTATCCTTTATTTTTTCACCAAAATCCTATTTTATTGATGTTTGGTTAAACGATACCTTCATGGGGAACTACCAAATTTCCGAAAAAGTCGAATTCCAGAGCAGCCGGATTCCCTACGATTCCGATAACGGCGACTTCCTATTCGAACTCATCGAAAGCGAGGCTCGCAACAATATAAAAGAAGATTATTTTCGCACACCTGTCGATTCTTTCCGCATAACGTTAAAAGAACCAGAAAATCCGACTCCTGAACAAACCAAGGACTTCCTAAAGAAAATCAAGCGCATCGAAAAATCTATCGCGACAAAGAATTTCATGGAATACGCTAAATACGTTGACCTGAAATCCATTATCGACTATTACTGGATAGAAGAATTCGTCAACAACCCCGACTTACACACGGGTTCCATTTTCTTTTCCATTCACGACGGAATTTTGATCAGCGGACCGGCATGGGATTTTGACCTCGCCCTCGGAAACACGACTTCTGCAAAAAAAGCATCGACAAAAACGATTACCGCCCAAGAAATTTGGTGGAAAAAACTTTTTCAGGATTCCATTTTTCAAAAAATCGCGTATGAACGATATCTTCAAATCGAGCCCTATTTCGACAACCTGGTCAATGACAACAAACTAGGCAAAAATAAAATGGATTCCATCCTGGATTTTTTTCACGATTCTTTCCATCGCAATTTTTCCGATTCCGGATGGGCATACTGCGACACTCTAGGATTAACCGACAACCCAGAAAAGAAGCAACTTTCCTGCCTCTACAACCCGGTTCCCTTACCGACATTCGACGAAAACATTCACTATCTAAAAGAATGGATTACAGAACGGAACCAGTACCTGAAGCAAACGGCCTCACGCAAGCTCGATGAGCTGAGCCACATAGATATCACGCTTGAGCAGGCGCTCGACATCCAGGATTCAATATTTAGAAATAAATAAATCCTACAGGCCCAGAATTTTCTTGTAAGCACCGATCAACTTAGGACGTTCGAAATCCCAGCTAAGTTCAGTCTGCACGCGCTTGCGGCCAAACGCGCCCATTTCCGCGGCCTTGTCGGGATTGTCCAGCAACCACAAAATCTTTTCGGCAAAGTCATCCGTATCCGTATTTTTCGCATACAGCGAGGCTTTCTGAGCCGAGAACATTCCTTCCTTGAGCGTAAACTGCACCATCGGTTTTCCGAACGCCATGTATTCCATGATTTTGTTCATCGTGGACTTGTCGTTCATTTCCGACGGCAGGTCCGGATTCACGCAAACGTCCGCCGTATTCATCACGTCCGCTAAAAATTCGTCACTCACACGTCCAGGGAACTCCACGTAATCGGTCAAGCCCATTTTTTCGTTCAGTTCCCGGAGTTCCTCAAGAGACGGGCCGCCACCCATAATGCAGAAACGTACATCCTTGCGGTTTTTCTTATTCACAATATAATCGACGGAATTGAGCAAAAGGTCAACGCCTTCCTGCTGACCCATCACGCCAATGTAGCCGACAAGATACTTAAACCCTTTTTTGACTTCTGGTTTCGCCGCACCGATCTTCAACTTCGAGAGATTCGGTCCGCTACGGACAACAGTCACATCTTCTTCGCGCTTGTGGCCACGACGCATTGCAATTTCTTTGTACGATTCGTTTGTCACAATCGCATGCTTTGCAAAGAAATACGTAAAGCGTTCCGCCAAAATCATCGCACGGTAACCAAGCCCTTTCTTTCCGAACTTCGCAATCCAAAGTTCAGGATTGATATCGTGATGGTCAAAAAGGAACTTGCAACGAGTAAAAAAGAAAAAAGGAGCCGCGGCGATAAAAATCAAGTCCGGCGGATTGCAAGCATGAATGACATCCTGCACGCCCTGTTTCCGAAACACCTTTAAAAGCAACCGGAACTCATGAAAGAGCGCCCAGAAATATTCCTTGAAATAGTCCAACGTGCCTTTTGCTTCCGGCAACGGGTGCCGATAAATTTTAACGCCCTCCAGTTCTTCGTATTCCAAAGGGTATTTCTTTGTCTTTGGACAAATGACGGTCACTTCCGCGCCGGCTTCATGAAGCGACGTGGCTTCTTGCCAAACACGACGGTCAAAAGGTACCGGTAGATTTTCAACAACTATGCAGACTTTCTTTCCTGCTAATTCCTTTACAGACTGTTCCATATGAATTTACCAACAAAAACCTTCGTAATTCGGGAACGTCTCTACGGACTGGTCCTTCATGCGTACCAAGTCCAAAAAATGGATTTCGGGATACTTGCGGATAAGTTCCGGAATTTCCGGATTGCGGACCGTAATGATGACAAGCGAAGTCGATTCCACGACATCTTCCACATTTTTCGCAAGGAGAGGCAGCAAATGCGGAATGCGCCTGTTGAGTTCGCGCATGTTCGTTTCCGTTTCCAAAGCGATATTCAAATAACGGTCGTAAATGCTCAAGGAGCAGCCCTTACCGAGAACGCCTTCGGCCAGACGGATTGCCGCCGAGTTGCGCAAGTCGTCCGTTCCAGCCTTGAACGTAAGCCCGATGATACCCACGGAACGGACACCAATTTCCTGGACACGTTCCAGCACGCGCTGGATATGCATGTTGTTGCTACTTTCAATCGACGAAAGCACGGGGACATCGACCTGGTTGGATTCCGCCAAAAAGTTCAGTCCGCGCAAATCCTTCGGAAGGCAGGAGCCGCCGTAGGCAAACCCAGGCTTGAAATAGTACGGTGAAATGTTCAGCTGTGTATCCATGCAGAACAAGTTCATCACGGAATGGCTGTCGATATCGAGCTTCTTGCAGATAGCGCCAATCTCGTTTCCGAAAGTAACCTTCAGGGCATGATACGAGTTGTTGACAAACTTGATGATCTCCGCGACCTTCGGTTCGACCTCGACAATCTCACTGCCAAGCGTCGTGTAAAGATTCCTAAGGCTGTTCAAGGCCCTGCGGGATTCGCAGCCGATCACCGTGAGCGGCGGATTCAGGTAATCCGCCACAGCCATGCCCTCGCGCAGGAACTCCGGGTTCGAGGCAACGGCGAAATTGACACCTTCGCGCTTGCCCGAGATTTTTTCAATCAACGCTGTCGCAGCGGCATTCGTTCCCGGCGGAACCGTACTGCGGATAACCACGATATGGAAAGTCGATTTGGAGCGAATCGCTTCGGCAATGGACTTGACGGCAGACATCAGGTACGTTGTATCCAAGCGTCCATCCGGAGCATTGGGCGTCCCGACGCACAAAAACGAAATATCGGTTTTAGACACAGCCTCCATCGGCGAAGATGTAGCCGATATAAGCCCCGCCTTAAAGCCATCGCGCATGACTTCATCAACATCCCGTTCGACAATCGTCGGGAGACCGGCGGCAATACGTTTTACTTTACTTTCATCGACATCGCAACCGACGACCCGATGACCAAGCTTAGCGAGGCATGCGATTCCAACACACCCCACATACCCCAACCCAAAGACGCTAATAGATGCCATAACACAAACTCTCTTAAAACTACTCCGCCTTACCCTTGCCGATACTGGTCACTTCAAAGCCAATCTTCCTAAGGGCGTCCGCATCCAGAATATTGCGGCCATCAAATATAAAGGCCGGTTTCGCCATCGAACTATAAATGCGTTTCCAGTCCAGCTCGGCAAAGCATTTCCATTCCGTGCAAACGACAACGGCATGGGCGCCTTCGCACGCCTTGTAGGGGTCCTCTTCGAACTGGACCCTATCAAGAACATCCTTCAAATCACGCTTTGCATCGGGGATAGCCTTCGGGTCCGTAACGACAGGCTCCGCATGTTCTGCAAGCAAGTCGCGCACGACGAGATTCGCCGGACTTTCACGGGTATCGCCGGTGTTCGCCTTGAACGCAAAGCCAAGCACAGCAATCTTCTTACCCGCAATAGTATTGAACATCGTTTCAAGCATGCGATCGACAACGCGGTGCGTCTGCCACTCGTTGATTTTCACGACACTTTCCCAGTAAGCGGCGACCTCCGGCAGTCCGTAATAACCGCAAAGATAGACGAGGTTCAGAATATCCTTCTTGAAGCAACTGCCACCAAAACCGATGGACGCCTTGAGGAACTTGGGACCAATTCGCTTGTCCTTGCCCATCACGTAGGCGACTTCATCGACATCGGCACCGGTACGTTCGCAGAGAGCGCTAATGGAGTTGATGGAACTGATACGCTGCGCAAGAAACGCATTCGCCGTAAGCTTCGTAAGTTCGGAACTCCAAAGGTTCGTCGTCAAAATGCGATCGCGCGGAACCCAGTGCGCATAAACATCGACAAGTTTCTGGCAAGCGGCAAGCCCCGATTCCGTCTGATGGCTACCAATCAACACGCGGTCCGGATCAAACAAATCGTTGATTGCCGTACCTTCGGCCAAGAACTCCGGATTCGAGAGCACCTCAAAATGGAGCCCCTTGTCGTTTGAATTCAAGATGCGTTCCATAGCGGCAGCGGTGCGGACCGGGAGCGTCGATTTTTCGACAATAATCTTACCTTCGTCAGCGATTTCCAAAATGCTGCGAGCCGTTTTCTCCCAATACTGCAAGTCAGAAGCCTTTCCTGCGCCATGGCCAAACGTCTTCGTCGGGGTGTTTACAGAAACGAAAATAATATCGGCATCCTTGATGGCCGAAGGAATATCAGTGCTAAAGAACAGGTTGCGGCCACGGGCACGCTTCACGACATCGTCCAGGCCGGGTTCAAAAATCGGGAGGCTATCGCTATTCCAGGCGTCAATTCGGGATTGGTTGATATCAACAACGGTTACTTTTACATCGGGACACTTGTCGGCGATAACAGTCATGGTGGGGCCACCGACGTAGCCAGCACCAATGCAAACAATTCTAGTTTTGAAACTCATAATGCGTTAAAATTAGAAAATTATGATTCCTCCTGACCATAGTATAAATAAAGCCAAGCCCTTCGCGCACATTTTAAGAAATATAACGCAATTTTACGTTCCCCCACCGTTCTCAGAGACCGTAAAAAGGATGGAGTAGGCGGTGGTTAGTGGTTAGTAGACAGACGAAAGACGAGAGAACGCCCTTCTCCCCATACGCGAATCATGACCACATAAGTGCTAAAGCACAAGTGGTCAAAGAGGGCTACAGACGAGAGAGATTTAGCACTGTCATCCTGAACGGCGTATCGCACGTCGTCATCCTGGAGGGAGCTTCGCGACCGATAGGATCCAGTGAAGGTATGGGGTATTCTAGTAGACAGTCGGAAGTGAACTTACTGGAGACGACATCCTTGAATTGTCATCCTAGAGAGACGAAGTCTCGATAGGATCTAGAAACGTCCCGCATTCCCGTCATCCTGAGCAACGCGATATAGAATTGTTGGCATCTTGATGCCTTACAATTCTTAAGTTCGTAGGAGCAGGATCCGGTGAAGTTGTTTATGAGCGAAGCAATCCCAAAATCGTAAGAAAAATATATGTAAAGTTTTTTTTTACAGACAAAGTATTTTCTACAAAGCGTCTTTGTTGTATTTTTATATGTAATGACTTGCACGAAATTTTTTAAAGTTGCCATCTGTTCACTTATTTTCACCGTGAACGCCGCCTGGGCCTCGCAGGCGGTGCGCCTGCTTTGCGAGCGGAACCGCACGGACCCCAGCTGGATCGACTACCGCATCTCGCTCAAGAACACGTCGTCGCATTCGATTTTCAACCCGAAAATCCACTACTACGCCGCGGACACGAGCCTGCTCGTCGATGTCGACTACGTGACCTACCCCTACTCGGTGACACGCAGCGTGACGAACGTGGGCGGGATGGCCGACATCAAGTTCAGCGTGCACGGGCTGCTCTACCCGCAAAAGAAAATCGAGATCAATTTCAGGATCCACCGCGAAAAATGGACGCCGGTCGATTTCAGCAAGGACTGGTCGTACGCGAAGCGCGCGAACGTGTCCGAACCGAACTACTTCATGACGGTCTATGACGATTCGCACAACATTCTGTGGGGTTACGACCCGGTGAACGGGAACAGCAGCACCGGCGACGTAATCGCATGGACAGACCGCGGCAAGAACACCGCCGTAAGCAAGTTCAGTGGCGGCAACGAGACGCTTCCCGCCGGGCGCTTCTGGCTCTTCAAGGACACGCCGCTCTCGCCCAAGGAACGCGACCTGCTCGCGCAAAGGGGCGTCTCGAAACTTTCAGTCGGCAAGTCCGATGGGAAGGTCGTGGCCGTGCTCAAAACCGAAAACAGGCTAAAGAAAAAGACGCTCGACAGTCTCGTGGCCGGATTCTTCAACGCCATCCCCGTCGCGGACACCGTGCCCCTGAGCGTGGAACTCACGGACAAGGACCTCTATACGGAGAGGAACGTCTGCGACTCGAACGGCGTCTGCAGCCGTCTCGTGGAGCCGCGCACGAAAATCGACATGGAAATCATCTGCTGGGAAGACGTCGATGTCAACGACTGCGTCACGGCCGTGCACGACTGCGGCGGCGAGAACATCGGAGTCGCCCGCGGGTTCCTCGTCGCATCAACGCCGAAGGACTCGCTGCAATGCCTCGGCAGGAGCAGGAGCGTCGAGGCGCTGGACGTACAGCGAGAAATGCCCACGTTGACCCCCACGGGCCGCAGCGGCGTCAACATTTCAGACCTGCAGGACGACAGCAACTGGATAAGCGCACTGAATAACTACACCCGAGCTACCACGGAGTGGCTGAAGGACGTGGATTACACGGGCGAAGGGATAGTCGTGGGGGTGTATGACAGAACCGCCGATTTCAATCATCCTACGTTCAACGAATACGACTCGCTAGGGAACCCGCATGTGCGCATAATGGATTCGAGCGAATATTTTGGGGTCAACAGTTTTGACTCTGTGTACAAAATAATGAATATAAAAGCAAACAGCGACAGCATGTTCCAAAGTGACTCTATTAAAGTTGTGTACCATGGAACTGCTGTTACGGGGATACTCGGAGGGAACGGGAACAATTCCAATAATTTCGAATATCGCGGAGTCGCTCCAAAAGTCCATTTTTATAAAGATTCCTCAAGACATACAAATCAAATCGGACACGTCGTCAACCATTCCCATACAACAAGCAAACATATTTATAACTATAGAGAGTCATCAATAGACAAGGCTATTTTCAAGAACTGGAAAAGCGAATGTATTCCATTAAACTTAGCTTCTTCCAACTGCATAGAAGGCGACACGTTGGTCAAAACCACGATTTACGCAGCGGGGAACAGCGGCTCCACCATTCCTCCTGACACAATTGACTTTGGCTATCAGCAAAGTTTCCACTCCATATTTGCCCCCGCCAAGAACCCAATCGTAGTCGGCATGATCAACGCCGTTACAAAGACTCGTATCCATTCTTCCAGCATGGGCCCCACATGGGACGGTCGCATCAAGCCGGACATCATGGCTCCAGGGGGCTCCAGCCAGTTCAGGGTAGATGAAACCAGCCCCTTCGAAGTCGAGATAGACTACATAAAATTGTACAGACAGGGAGAATCAACCCCCTATATCGTCAACGATTTTGAGACGAACCGATTGAACCTCGACTTAAGTTGGACCTATCCACCAACAAATCCATGCAAAGAAGAAAATCACCGGTTGCATTGTCTAGTCAACCACCATCCTATATCAATCTACAACGATTCTACATCACCTATATTAACTATACCGCCAGCAACAGAACTGTATATTGCATGGAGACTGACCGGCAGAACCGACATCGATACGACGGACGAAGTGGAAGTCCGTTACAGAATCGTCAAGGACAATAGCAACAGGGATACCACCCTTTATGGCGAAGTCTATTTTGGGACATGCCCATCCGATCCGAAAAAGGCATGTAGTATCCAAGAAGAAGACCATATCTTTATACCATGGCGAGTTACAGATAAATTCGAAAGTATCCGTGTGAATCTTTCCAGTTTGCATCACAACATCAAAGCAGACGAACTGCGCATCGATTTCGACTTTACAAAAGGGATCACGACACCGGACATATGCCATGAAGACAGTTGCGGATACTGGCTGACTCCTGCCGCAGGAACCTCCATGGCAGCCCCGTTCACATCAGGCGTCGCGGCGCTCATGTACCAGAAGTTCCAGAAACTGACCGGAGACCCGCTGGATAAACACTCCATGCGGAACTCCACCGTGAAGGCGTTGATGATACACACGGCCGTGGATATGGAAGATTCGGAAGATGTACACTTCGATTGCAATACCGATCTCACCGTAGCCCACAACGACGGGGAATGCCACTTCACGCCATACGGCAAGGGCCCCGACTTCGCCACGGGATGGGGCTACCTCGACGGGAAGGCCGCCCTGAACATGATTTCGGGCTACAATCCGACGACAAGGGAATTTCCCAAGTTCAAGGAAATTGAAATCGGGAACGGGTACGAAAAACGCTGGACTGTCAAGGTGGATTCAATACGCAACTACTTAAGGACAACATTGGTATGGGACGATGCCCCCGGCGTCCTAATAAGTTCTAAATCTTGGATAACCGAATTCAAAAAAACAAAACTTGTCAACGACCTCGACATGTACCTGATCAGCCCTTCCGGGAAATACCATTACCCGTGGCGGCTGGATCCCCTGCCTACGGAATTCATCAGTGCAGCAGGACGACATATTGATGTTCGCGTTATAAAAAGCAAAGGCTTAGAAAACATCCATGAAAGCGATGTTGACACTGCATACAACCATTGCCATTCCAACGACAACCTCGGCTACAGTTGTTTCGACCACCTGAACAACGTCGAAGTCGTTGATGTCGAAAATCCGGAACCCGGGACTTGGCAGGTCGTCGTATTCGGGCGCTCCGTCACGGAGTTCAACAACGATTCCGGCAACGCCCAGGTCGCAACGCTCGTAAGCGACCTGAAACTCAGCAAGGACAACAAATGCAACGCAGGCCAAGGATACGCCCCGCAAACGGACTACAGCTGCACGTACGAGCTGGGTAACGACAAGGTCTATTACGTGACATTCCACGACAACACCTTCGTAGGAAACGGCGACAATATCGTCCTTACCGACGCAAACGGAAACACCATCGGTACTTACAACGGGAACGAACTTGCCGGCAAAGTGGTAAAGGTCAAGTCCAAGAAACTGACAGTCACCCTGCACAGCGACAACGACGACTCGCAGGGATGGGGATTCGCCGTCACGAGAATCCGTTCCATCTCCGAATCCATATTGAAAATGCCCTTCGAGGCGATAAGAAAAAAAAGGAGAACTCCATGAAAAAACTACTGAGCGCAGTCTTTATTTTTGCCGTATCGCTTTGGGCAACGACAAACGAGAACTGCAACGTTCCTTCAAACCCGGACAGTTCGTGCGTGCAGAACGGCTACGTCTGCAACCTGGGCTTCAACTTCGTCGGAGAGGACAATATCATGCACTTCGACCTAGGAGCCGATTCCACTTGTGCGGACCTCCTCACGAGTTCTTTGGCGCCCAAAGGCGGGACACAGGACACAACGGTCCGGATTTTCCTATGGGAAAACAAGGAAAACATGGGGCCCCTTTCGCTCACCTTGGCGGGCTCGCTCGCCATGCTCGCTTTCAACAACAATCAACAAGTGAGCATCATCTACAAAAAAGTAGACGACGTCCCGTTTGGAGGAATAAAGTTGCTGTCGATACAGTTAATCAACACTCCTGCAACCACTACACCATAAATCAGTATATATTTAGGATATCGGGAGGCCATCATGCTAAAAAAAGGAATCTGCTCTTTTATAGGAATTTCAGCATTCCTCCTAGCCTCCTGCGGCGAGGAGAATCCTTCTGACATTCTATTCACGATTTCTTCATCGAGTTCCTTGACGGAAGAAAATTCTTCAAGTTCCGTTATTGAGGAATATTCTTCTTCTCCTAGCACCTTTTCAAGCAGCGTCGAATCCAGTTCCTCTAGCTGGGAACCATACTCATACGGGGAACTGACGGACGAACGCGACGGGCAAACCTACAAAACCATAAAAATAGGCGAACAGCTATGGATGGCCGAAAACCTAAATTTCAGCTATTACAGCAATGGCATTAGAGCCTTGTGTTATAAAAACAGTCTGGACAGTTGTGCAAAATACGGGAGACTTTATATGTGGTCAACCGCCATGGATAGCGTCGCTGTTTACAGCAAATCGGGAAAAGATTGCGGTATTTGGAGAAACAACCGACAGGCTCCATGTCAAAACCAGGTTTACAATTACACTAGGGGCTCCTGCCCCGAAAACTGGCACATTCCGACCGAATCAGACATGAACAACATTGTCGATTTCGCCAACGCATCTGCCGAGAACCTCAGCTGGATAGAACACTACTGGTTTTATGGTGGGAACGAAAGCCTCAGGGACGGGCAGCTCTCAGAATACGGATATTTTTGGACATCGCTAGAAACCGACAGCAGCCAAGCAACCGTATTAAGCGCAATTGTTGACAAGATCAATTCATATGATGAACTGAAGCAGAATTTTCACTTCATTCGTTGCGTCAAGGACGAAAAGCCCCTTATAGTGCTGGAGCATGGCGAAATAACTGACGAACGTGACGGACAGGTTTACAAGACCGTGAAAATCGGCACGCAGACCTGGATGGCCGAAAACCTGAACTACGCCTATCCAAGACAAGATAGCACTTCAGATTCCGTAAGCTGGTGCTACAACAACGAACCTGACAGTTGTGCGAAATACGGCAGGCTCTATACGTGGGATGCGGCCATGAATTCCTGTCCCCAAAACTGGCATTTACCTTCGTATGGTGAATGGGATGTATTAACGGCTCTTGCAAATTATGAACCAATTTATTTAAAATCAACCAGTGGATGGTCTGAGGACGGTAATGGCTCCGATATTTTTGGATTTGGGGTGCTGCCAGGAGGAATATATGATAGGAATAATCAATGGATTAGAAATGCGGACTATGTTATGGAGCTAGACTGTGGTTACGGCGACATAACTAGTTTTTGGACAACAGGTCAATTTACATACCTACTTGATGATTATACATATGATCATGCTATAAGTATCTGTTTTTCCAGCCAAATCGAGGCATATCCAGATCCACCAATACATAAATCATGGGGGCTATCCGTCCGTTGCGTAAAGGATGCAGAAACTTCCGAGTAAAAACGCTTTACCCCCATCGCGATAAATTTGTATATATTTACAAGAGCGGAGGTGGCAATGCGTATCAACAGTTTTTTATTACTCGCGGGACTTTTGGCTTTCCTTTTCTCCGCTTGCGGCGAGGAGAATCCTTCTGACATTCTATTCACGATTACTTCATCGAGTTCCTTGACGGACAAAAATTCTTCAAGTTCCGTTATTGAGGAATATTCTTCTTCTCTCGACTCCTTTTCAAGCAGCATCGAAACCAGTTCCTCTAGCTGGGAACCCTATTCTTATGGGGAAATTACCGACGAACGTGACGGGCAAACCTACAAAACCATAAAGATTGGCGAACAGACATGGATGGCCGAAAACCTGAACTACGCCTACTTACAACCTACATCGACAGGCGACTCTGCTAGCGAATGTCATAACAACGATCCCGGCAACTGTACAAAGTACGGCAGGCTTTATACATGGCACGCGGCCATAGACAGCATTGCTTTATTCAGCGAAAATGGGAACGTGTGTGACAGCAAAGACAGAATATATTACTATCCGTGCAAAAGCAAGCCCTATATCGGTGTAGAAGGGGTATGCCCCGATAGCTGGCATGTTCCTACAAGAAACGAAGCGATGAATTTGGTCAAATACGCAAATACATCGTCAGAAAATTTCGAATGGATAAAACATTATTGGCTGCTTGGAGAAAATGAAGAGAACAATTTTCTATCAGAAGCTAATGTCGGGTATGTTTATTTCTGGATATCCGAAGAAAGCGAAAGAAACGGATCTAAAATTTATATAGGTCCAAACGAGACTGAGGCTTTTTACTTTACTGGTAATAAAGCTGACTTAAAAAACATATCCAAGTCATTAAAAGTTTTTGTTCGCTGCGCTAAAGACAATGAACCTCCGTTGGTTGAACATGGCGAAATAACTGACGAACGTGACGGACAGGTTTACAAGACCGTGAAAATCGGCACGCAGACCTGGATGGCCGAGAACCTGAACTATGCCTATCCAAAACAGGATAGCAGTTCAGATTCCGTAAGCTGGTGCTACAACAACGAACCTGACAGCTGTGCGAAATACGGCAGGCTCTATACGTGGGATGCAGCCATGAATTCCTGTCCCCAAAACTGGCATTTGCCTTCGAGAAATGAATGGAGTATATTAACGGCTCTTGCAAACTACGAATCAATTTATTTGAAATCAACCAGTGGATGGTCTGAAGACGGTAATGGCTCCGATATTTTTGGATTTGGAGTGCTACCAGGAGGGATATATAAAGGAGAAAAGGGAATGTATGGAGGAAATAAAGAATGGATTAGAAATGTGGACTATGTTAAGGACCTAGACTGTGGTTACGGTGATATAACTAGTTTTTGGACTACCGCAGAAACGACATACATACTCGATTACTATACGTACGACCATGCTATAAGTATCTGTTTTTCCAACATACTTGACTTTTATTCAGATCCACCAATACATAAATCATGGGGTCTTTCCGTCCGTTGCGTAAAGGACGCAGAAACTTCAAAGTAAAAACGCATTACCCCCATCGCGATAAATTTGTATATATTTACAAGAGCGGAGGTGGCAATGCG